>JABLTK010051194.1_pt1 | contig 30101 bp, 17 predicted proteins | sample 7160131 | NCBI WGS metagenome assembly JABLTK01 (sample SAMN14651221, study PRJNA627086) | human gut metagenome | isolation source: feces | host: Homo sapiens
GGGCGGTTTTCTTTCGTTTCGATATGTCTTTTAAGATTTTATTAAATTACCGGGAGCAGACCCTTTTGGAGAAGCGAAACGCCATCTGTATGACCTGTGGGCGGGTCAGCTCCATCAGCACCCGGTTGACCTTTGAAGAACTGGCAGTCCTCTTTGAGGGCAGCACGGCCAGTGGTGCAGAACGGGCCTACCGTAAAGCCGTGGATCATTTGGCCTGTTTGCTGACAGAAGCCGGAGTGCTTCATGTAATTCGCCTAAAACGTAAATCCCAGACCAAACGCAAAAAGAAAATCGCCGCCGCTGTCTACCTGTATCAGGTGGACAACGACGGCGAGTGGGGCGAGATTTCGTTTGATTTTGAGGCCGGAACAGCGGAGATCATCCGGTTGGCGGAATGGGATACCATGGCGAGCAAGATGTTTGCTACAAAAGTAGTTGCTCTTATTTTGAAAAATGGGGATCTCCAGGTAAAGGAATTTATACTTCCCGTTTCTTATTAAAAGGCATTTTCTGTTTTATTTGTATGGGCAATGTCATCGTCATTCTACGCCTAAAGCCTTAAACACTGCATCCTCCGCACTTTGGTAGAAGATGAGATTAAAACAACCGATCAGCTCAGACGGAACCAATCCAAGATCTGCTGCTGATGTGATTGGCAACAACACTTTCTTTGCACCGCTATCCAAACAGACTTGCAGGGCGTTTGCCAATTCGTCTACCTTCATCATAGTTCCAGCTATGCTGATCTCGCCCATCACTGCTAAACTACTCACGGTGGGCTTGTTCAATGCGATGGAGGCCAAGGCAATCAGGGTCGGAAGCGCAAGCTTACTCGTCATGCCGATGCCCTGCAAATCTTGATAGTTGACAATATAGTCTTTTGTGGTTGTGCTAATTGTCCCACTAATGTGACCAGCATTGGCTTTGAGAAAGTTGAAGGCCGTGTTGGTTGCCTCTTTTGCCTCACGATCCGAGCCGAGGCCGGTACGCTCGAACTTGCCGTTCCCGGGGAGCATCTGAGATTCCAGTCGGAATACTCCAATCATGCCAGACTTACCCTGCGAAACTGTGTAGACTTGACCTGGGTTGCACAGCCCATCGGGGATAAGTTTGCCACCGCCCTGTTCCGGGACAGAAACATAATGTTCTTCGAAAGTATCCTTATCAATATAGGAAAAATTGACGTCGTAGAATTCCATACCGCCCAACTTTTTTAGCTGTTCTTTAACCCGGCGACGCATTTCCAGTGCGAGATTCAGAATTTCTTCCAGCTGGTCTTTTGTAAACACTCCATCAGGATAAACTAACTTTACAAGACCAGCAACCATCTTTCTGACAGCAATGGTATCTCTCTGGTTGAGATTAGAGCCTAAACGGAAGTATTTGTCCAGTGCATCTCCATACGGCTCCTTATGTAGCTCTCGAATGAACTCGGCCAGATAATCCGAGATAAAACCATAATCATCTGTGAAATGTTCAGGGCGAAATTTGGGAATTTCCCACCCAGGAAGATAGCAGTGGATACGGTCAAGAAAGGCCGTGTCTGTTCCCATTTCCGGAGGGAAAGGATCAAAAAGGCTGGAGGTTTTGAGCAACACATCCACACTCTGGTTGATGTTGCCCACGAATACCATGGATGCACTTGCAGCCTTTTCTTCTTTGCCGCGGGCAAAGGAGCCGGAGGCCATGTAATCCTTCATAATCTGGATGCCGTCTTTGTCCTTAAACTTAATCCCGGTAACCTCGTCGAAAGCAACACAGTCCCAGAGTCCGACCAACCCTACAGTCTTGCGGCCCATATTATAAAACAGGTTGGCAACTGTTGTTTGACCACCAGAGACCAAAATACTGTTCGGGGAAATCTCCTTGTAGAGGTGGGATTTTCCTGTACTTCTCGGTCCCAGCTCACAGAGGTTGAAATTGTTCTCGACCAACGGAATCATACGGATGATAAGTAGCCATTTTTCCCGGTAGGAAAGCGTATCCGGTTCCATACCGATGGATCGTAGCAAAACATCCATCCACTCTTCCTGTGTAAAGGCTTTGCGTCCCTGTTTCAATTCGTCAATATCCACATGGGGCATCTGGATAGGTGTAAGTTTGCGGATACTGATTGGTGTTCCGTTCCGGTCTTCTTCCATGTACTCGTAGTCCAGTTGGATGATGCACCAGATGCCACCGCAGAGAAGTCGGTCATATTTGGCAGGGTACTCTTCATCTATAGGAATGTCTTTCAACCCAAGGTTGGAAAACTCCGCCTCATAGAAGTCCCGCTTAATATTCAGGCTTACAGTGATTTTGTCGATTACTGTGTAGCTGCCCCTCTGTCGAAGGATAGAGAGTATCTTCTGTGCTTCATCTGGCCGTACAAAATTGTCAGCGAGGATGTGCTTAACATTGTTCACGCCTTCCTCAATAACCTCTGGATCATCAGAGCTGCAATACTGTCCCAGAAGGAACTCCAGGACATAAACGGGGACATTCGCCCCTTCTTTTATTTTCTTTGTCAAATCTTTGCGGACAATCTTCCCATCGAAATGCTGCCGCAGTTTTGACTTGATGATAGCTCTTGTATCATCGACATCAGCAAAGTCGGTCACTTATACCGCCTCCAGTCATGCTATACTCACTTAAAATCCGTAATCATCGGCAAAAGCCAAATCCATGATGACAGGATGGCGGAATACCTCAAGTCCTGTCGCGTCATCGTACACAACGAAGAAATACTGCTTGTCTTTGTCGTACTTTTTGTCTTTGAACTGGAACTTCATGCGGAAAATGCGTTTCTGTGCATCCTGATCTCGATTGTCAGCAATATAGCTGTTTTCATTGGAAATACGCTCGTTGTCCTCAGAAATAAAGAACAACCGGTAGGTCGCAGGCTTCACCACATCGCTGACCGGTTCAGACTGGATAAAATCCAGAATGGTAATCTTGTTGGTGATCTTGCGTACCATGCTCACCAGCGCAATTCCGGCGTTACGGGTCTCCATGTGGCCGCGCTCCATCTTGATGTCCAGCACCGGCACCAGCATCTCCTGCGGGGAAGATCCGCCGTGGACATAATTTTGACCTCCACCGGCCACTTTGAATACATCGTCGCTGATGGGGAAAGACACCCATTTGGTGTCTGCGCTGCGCAGAATCGTTCCCATACTCATGCTGGCAATACCATCCCCGGAAACCGGCTCCGATGCGACCACAAAGCGCCGATTGACAAAGGCGGTCTTATTGTTAATACCATCGATCTTGTCGCTCTCGGCCACCTTGTCCCGCTTATAGATAAAGCCATGATCCGCTGTGACGATGAAGCGGTATGTATTGGCACTGGTTGAGATGCGCCGGATGAGGTCAATAATTTCTGAGACCGCCTCACTGCAAGCCACAAAGACTTCATCCTCGGTGTTTGGCTTATCGCCTCGTGCGTCAATCTGGTTGTGATAGACATAGACCACCTGTTTACCGGTAAAGACACTGCGCAGCTCCGCAACTTTCAGCGACTTGATGCTATCAAACTGCACACAAACTGCGTCTGCGTTGTACTTTTGCAGGATGGCTTCCCGCTCTGAGAGGTTATCGCAGGGCAGACCGTCCACCAGCACCTTGAAGTCATCAGTCATGGTCAGCTCGGTGTGCGGGAGCAATGCCGCCATGCCAAGCCGAGTGTAGGAGGGCAGCACACTCAGCTGCATCTCCAGCTTTGCCAAACACTTGGGATCGTCCTGCATCTTACGGAACAGTTCTTTGCCCACCTCATAGCGCATGGCATCCGAGATAATCACCACGGTGCGCTCCTTGGCATTCTTGACATTCCGAGCATAGAAGTCCCTCTGCAAGGGCAGCTGCGTGAAGGCATCCGGTTCCTGCATGGCGCTGTTCCACTTGGGCAGCAGCGTCTCCAGATACTCGTTGGTGTAAATGTTCTCCACAAGGTCACGCAGCGGCTCAAAGGCCGTGGTGTCCTCAATCCGGTCATAGGCTGAGTAGAAGCGGCGGTACTCGTAGTCAAGTCCGGCGTCTGCTTCCTGATACTGCCGCAGGATGTCCTTGAAGCCGTCCGGGCAGTGATAATTTCCGGCCTGAATCATCTGGTATGCGCTGCTGAGCATCTGATACCGGCTTTCTGCTTTCGCTCCGAAGTGCATCTTGCTTCGCTTCTCACAGAGCTGGGGGATGGTCAGCTCGTCCAGCTTTGCACCGGTGTCCTCAGCCACCAGCCGCTCCACAAGCCATTTTATGAGGATCTGGTCGATGACAGCGAAGGTATCGCAGTTGACCAAATCCTCCGGCGGGTAATCGGAGAAAACCGACTGTGCATTCAGTCCAGCCGCAACATGAGCTGACAACTCATCGTACCGGTTGCGGTACAGGATGTTGTTCATCAGGTTGTCCATGAAGGCGATGATGTTCCCGGCCTTGTAGGAGGAAAACACCTTCCACGGCTTCGGCAGCTCGGACGGCACATACTTGGCCGTATAGGTGACGAACATGGTCACAACCAGCTTTTCCAGCGTGGGCTTCACATCCGCATAGCCGAAGTGCTGCTCGCATAGCTTCCAGAAGTCGCCAAGAAGTCCGTACTTCTCGGTCTCCATCAGGAATTTGTTGTCTTCCAGTGTGCTGTCGGTCAGCATGACCCGGATAACTTCCTCGAAAGAGCAAGTCCGGGTGCGGCAGATGGCCGACAGAAGGCCGGTGATAATGTTTTCCTCGTTGAAGTTCTCAATCTCCAGATCGTAGAAACGCTGTGTCCGCTCCTTACTGGCAAAAAACTTTATGTATTTTTCAATAACAGGCTTGTACTTTTCATCAATTCCCAAGTCCACCGAGAGTAGCGAGGCGCGGTCTGCAAAGAAGCGTTTGGAGTATAACAAGGTGTCTTCCAAATGATTATCTCGGACATCGGGCTTCGGGAAGGGCGCATAGACCAGATAATTGGTTGTGGTATCAGTCCGCTCCAGAAAGAGTTTGGTGGCAAACTGGTTGTCCGGCTGCAAGAAGTAAACTTTGGCATTGTCCAGCGTCACATCCTGCATATCCTCCATGAACTCGCCGTTGTCATCGTACCAGAAGACAAGCTTGCGGGTATCCCCAGTGAACTCGTCATTGAGTCTGTTTATAATTTGAGTTAAACTTAATCCTGCCATATTTTATATTCCTCAGATGATAAAATGTTTCTCTCTGGCTTGTTGCGGAGTAATCACAACCAGAGATTGAATCTTCCAGATTCTCATTTCATCTTTCAAATGCAGCCGCAAGTCATCTTGAAGCTCTGGTTCCGGCTCCCATTCCCCTTCTTGGGGATTGATTACTAATACCAAGTAGATTAGAGTATTGGACAGATCTGGATCGGCCAGCTTCTCAGGTACTTTATCTTGTGAATATTGCTTTAGAAGAATATTCCCATAGAGAGCAAGGGAATGGCGCATTTTCAAAACAATTTCTTCTATGAACTCATCGTACCGTTTTTTCTTTTCCTCTTTCTCGTTATCTGGAATGTCCTTCATAATCTGTCTTGGACATGATTGTTTTGCTTCAAAAAAATAAAGCTTTTTTCCCTTGCGCAGAATAAATTCACAAGTTTTTATACCGTTCTGGCGGAGACTCTTTGTATACTGTTCACTCGTTTCGATCTGAAAAACCTGATTCTCATGATATTCGCCAAATCGAAGCCCCGATTCCTCTATAATCACTCCCATCACAGCACCTCTGTAACTTCTTGCTTATAAAGATCGATCGATGCTTGAATGATAGAGTTTTCCGGCATTCCATCGCTGAGATTACAAATTTGAGGTTCTTTCCCCTTAGCGAGAGAGATGCAGGCTACTTCATCAGGATATTTTAATGCAATCAAATACAGTTTTTTAATTACAAAATACGAATGGGTAGAAATAAACACCTGAATTCCCATTTCGTGAGAAATGTAAGAAATCATATCGAGAAAATCACAAATTGCATTTGGGTGCAGGGCAGATTCCAATTCATCGATAAACAGCACGGATTCCTTGTTTACATAGCCGTTGCCCAGCAAACGGTCCATAATTGAAATCTTTTTGACGCCTTCTGCTGTTGCACCAATGGAAAACTTTTGATTAGATTGATTTTTATAATACCACTTGCCGCTGTTGTCATCATAATCTACTTTACCATTGATGACTGCGCTCAATTTTTTTCGAGCATTCGAGAACGCTGTGAAATTTTTTCCTCTGGTAGGTGCAATTCGGAGTGCTTTCACAAGATCATAATAAGTATCATCAAATCCAAATGACTTGTCGATCTCTCTCGATTTAAGGATGACAGAAAAGAGAGAAAGAACTTCTTTTGCCGGAATGAAAATTGAATTGCCTTCCTTTTGGGCCTTCGGTGCAGTAACATTAATAACCTTAGTTGTGGTACTCTGAGTGAATTGATATTCTAAACAGTTCTGCCTATGATCCGAACTCATCTTAAAATACAAAGGTTCACTTGCAGATCGGTTTACAATATCTCCCAGCTTATCGACCTGAAATGTCCAGCGCAGCTTTTCGGCCAGAATCTCATTCATAGAGCGAACATCGTCTCCGCGCTTGTAATCCTCCATGGAACGGATAGCAGAATACAGCGCTTTCAGTAAAAATGTTTTGCCAGTTGCGTTTTCACCAATGATAAGGTTGATATTAGAAAAATCAGAGCACTTGAATGACGGGATGTTTCCATAGTTTTGCAGTTCGACTTCTTTAATCCTGAAGCCCATCGTCTATTCCTCCATTTCATTCAGATCAGAGATTTAATTCATTGTTATTTTGGCCTAACTGATCATTTCGGATACATCAGAGGATAAGGTTGCCTACTTATTTCTCTTTTGCCATGATACTTTTGGAATCTGCCAGAACCTCATAGAACTTACCGTCTGCTGCGGTCTGCATCTTGCGGTAATTAACCTTCACGCCATCGTCCAGGTCAAGCTTGATGCGGCTCAGAGCCAGGTGCGCGATCATCTCATCGTAATCACGGCACTCCTTGAGTTGTTTCTGGAGTTTTTCCTTCCGTTTGGTTGCGGTAGCCACTTCACGGGTGTTGGTGCTGTGGTCGATCATATCCTGCATCCGGCCAATCTCCGACTCATAGACCCGCTGCATCTTGTGGAGGTAGTCCACGCGAAGATTGCCGATGGTGTCCGGCGTGTAGCGGTGGAGATAAATCAGAGCCTTGAAGCCGTTCTGCTTGCCGCTATCGAACAGCCAGTAGATAGGGCGCTTCTGGTAAATCTTGCAGTGGTCTTTGAAGAAATCCTTGAGGAAATAATTACGGATAATCTCCCGGCTACTGTTTCCTCTGCCGACGAGCGCTTTGGCAATGAAATCCAGATTTTCTTCCAGCGTATCTTCTCCATAAACAACTTTCAGCCAGCTACACAGGCGGGTGACAATATCGTCCCCCAGATACTCTTCGTCGGTGATGGGCAGAATCCCATCCACATCCGGGAGGAAGGTTTTGTATTTACTCTCATCCCAGTCCCCACCGGCGTAGGCCAGTCTCTCGTTATCCAGTGAGTAACGGCCAAACATACAGCCAACAGCATAGGACAGAAGACTCTTGATGTCCCGCTGCAAGTCGGCCTTGCGGACGGTCACATCCTTGTCCTCCACATCCGGGGAAAGCTCGTTCTGCAAGCCGTAGATGTCGATGAAAATGCGGTTTAGCTCTTCCTCGTTGGCTTTGAGTTTGTTGAAGCGGTCATTGCATTCAGTTTCCCACTGAGTAAAAGCTTCTGTCACAGTAGAGGCAAGGTGAACCAGTGGATGTTTCATAAAATCCCATGAAATTTCATATGAATCCCAGTCTTTTTTGCTATATGCATTCAATTCATCAACAAGAGAGTTTATAACTCCTATTCTTTCATTATCAATGACAACGGGAATTTTTCCAATATCACCTACCAGAACATTAAAAGAAGGATTAATCACAGTCAAAATACTCGTAGCAGCTTTGGAATTTAATAGTGCTAAATAATAGTAATATAAATTAACTGGTGGAAACACGCCATTACTTGCCTGATCAAAAATAAAGCCATCAGGTGTATAGCGGAAACTTAGCCGCTTCGATGTAATAGATGACCAAGTTATTGCGGGAAGAAAATAAAAATCTTCGTTCTTGATTTGAGCAGTAGGATAATTCCTAAGCCGTTGAGCATTATTTTTCCAATCTACGACTTCAAGCAAATTCCCATACCATTTCCTATAATCTCCGCCTTTATTGAGTGGAACCCATCCGTTGTGTTCAGCAATACTCTTTGGGTAACAAAAATCAGGATATGGAATTTCATACCAATTTCGATAAAACAAGTCGTTTCCACAAGTACACATTCCACGTTTCGGCGCTGCACTGACTTCAAGTGCATCAGCCGTATTAAATGCCCTAATTACGCCTTCTGTTGCCCAATAAGCCACAGGGCTTCCCGGAATTTTGGAAAAGTCAAACTGCCGGGCGATATAGCGATTTTTGCCCGAAAGGAACATATCTTCTTTTCCCTGCTGGGTGGTCGGCTCAATCAGGCGGCAATACGTTCCTTTATAATCGGTAACATGACTTTTTCGCTGGACAAAGCTGGTTGTCTGCACCACCTCTCCGCCGATTTCGTCAAAGGCTCTTGCACCCAGATGTGCCATATTCACGGTATCATGCAGCAGCAATTTTTCCCGCAGCTTTTCAAAGCTGGAGAGGAACATCCAAGAATGTTGCGTTATCATCGCCTGAAAGCGGTTTTGCTCAGTCATCGCACCGCATCGCTCGATAAACACGGCAAATAGATCGCCTTTACTATCCGGGTAATGATTCTTCACAAACTCTGACAGTTTGCCATCCATGCCGGAACTGCCCATATAAGGCGGATTGGTCACCACCACATCATACTTTTGCGCCATTGTCTCAGCAATGTCGATAAGAACCATTAACTGCTCCGCCGTCACTTCCAAACCGGCACTGTCCAAGGTAATCTGCTCTCCGGCATCCGCAGACGATACGAAGCGGCGCAGCAGTTCCCAGTTGTAGTTCTCCACCTTGAGAATGGAGCCGTACTCCTTGGCATCCCATAGGGTGTCCAGCAACCCGTCCAGCTGCACACGGGCAGTATTGACCTCAAAATCATCCATTCCGGCGCCAAGGTATTTCAGGTGGGCGCGGTTGATGCTGTTGCTCTCCTGAATGGCGTAGACGTGGCAGGGCGTTTCACCGTTCAGAATGCGGCGGTTGTACTGCCGTGCTTTCATCATCACGGCAAAGTAGGCCAGCTGATAAGCGCGGTCATCAATATCGAGACCGTAGAGGTTGTTTTCCAGGATGCTCTTTGCTGCGTCCCGCTGGCTGTATCCTGCATCCTCATACATCTGCATCAGCACATCGAAGGTATAGACAAGGATATGACCGCTGCCCATACAGGGGTCGATGACCTTGATGTCCCGCACATCCTTGTAGGCGCTCTGCTGCTGAATTTTATCGAGCTGTTCGCGCACTTCCTTTGTCTGCGCAGCTTCGGGCAGATAGTATTTCCACTCCATCTGTTCGGCAAGGTACTTTTCAGCGGCAATCCGCTTTTCCTCAGCCTCGTCCCAAGTCATCTCATCCAGGCCACGCCCATCAGCAAAGACACCTTCGTTCTTCCGCTTATCGATGAAGAGACGGCCTAAACTGTTCTGCACCATATAACGGACAATCCAGTCCGGGGTGAACAGCTGGGTCACGGCAGGGATCTCATCCTTGGTGATCTTGCCGTTTTTGGCAAAGGCGGCGTTTTTCGGCTCGGTGTTGTAATACTGGTACAGCCAGCCGATGATCTCCACTTGGCCGCCCTTTTCGATGTTGAAATCATCCTCGTCTATGTCGTGAATGAGGTGATACACCACGCCGTCCTGATCCACCACCGACAGATTCAGCAGCACCTCGGTATAGTCGCTGGTCTTCTCAAAGAGGGCGGGAAGAATCTCATTCAGGGAGTTGCATTGCTTGATGAAGAGCATTCGGAACAGCTCGTCCAGCGCATTCTCATTTTTCAGCCGCAGGATAGTCTCTTCATCGGCGGGGGTAAAGTCCAATTCCGCATCAAAGGGAGTCGTGACAAGATCAGGTTCCACCTTTCCCGTCTCAGAGGACAGGACGCGAATATGAGAGGGCAGATAGTCGTTGACCTCCATGAAGCGGATGGCAATGAGCCGGTTGAACCAGGTATAAGCTACCTCTTCTAAGATGTACTTGTAAGCAGTTGGATAGTCGCTGTCTGCTTCCTTTTGGCGGAGGATTTCTACCAGCTTTTGACGCTGCTGGATGGCCTCTCCGGTGATGGAGTACGGCTCCGCAGTGCCAATATCGTAGAACTCCATATTGGAGGTGGACTGGGGCAGGGTATTCTTGATACCCTCTGCTGTAATGCCCATCAATCCGGCGCGGTACTGAATATCGGTAATCAGCTTATTCCGCGCCCAGATCGCAAAGTTTTTAATTGCTGTTTTATTCATTGGCCTTTACCTCCTCAAGAAGAGCAAGGACTTGTTTTCCTAAATTCTCCACAATTTCGGCATACTCTGTTATATCTTCTGCCTTAATAATCAGATGTTGTCCAACCTGATAGGAAAGATCTCCACTTTTGGTAATATAGTCTTGATCTACAATGCCATCTTGGTGTTGCAGCAAGTGCCGTTGCTGAAAACATTTCCGCAGCTTTGCATATTGCGCATCCGTAATCCAATCATCGTAGCCCTTGCCGACCAGATCATGCCAAAGCTTATTTCCATCATCTAAGCGTTGAAACACATTTCTTTTCAAGGGTTTTGCCCCTTCAATCTGTGGGTAAACGCATTCACACAAACGCTGAAATGCAACAACAAGATCTGGAACCGAAGTTTCCACGAGCGAGGTACAGGTTCGGGCTGCTTCATCTTTGCTAACAACTTCCAAGGCTTTTCGGACTACATCCAGATTATTGATTTTCGCCTTAACTTTATCGATGGTATTGAAGAATGTTAATTTTGCAGAGTTATGGCCACAGCAAGGACAATAAAATGCAGATCCAACTACTGCATAACGCGCACCACATTTTTCGCATTGGATTTTCTGCTCCATCTCTTCAAGTGCGCTGGCCGGAAGATTGATAAAAGATGTACGCCCAGAAAATTTCATAGACATTTTGATGAAACTCTTTCGAGGCTGTGAGCGATTGAACTCTCTGGCATCAGCTTCCAGAGCTTGGCCAATTTTTGCAGATACTTGGTTGATTGCCTGCTCTTTGGCTTGCTCAATCTGCTCTGTTGTCCACCAACTTCTGGAAGGAGCCGAATGACCACAAAACGGGCAGAAAACAGCTTCATCAGAGAACAAGTTCTTCCAGTCTTCTGCATTTACTTTGAATTTAGACAGACATTTTTCATTTGGACACTCTTTGTCATAGTATCCATCCTCATCAGGAAGCACATCCATCTTATAAGTCATTGTCCCATTTAGCTGTTCCAGCATTCTGAGCGTATTTCTAAACATAGCAGATCTCCTTAGAACTCCACATTCACAATCGTATCCTCATCCAGTTGCGCTTCCAGCGTTTCGCGCAAAACGGCGATATATTTGTCGATGTCCGCCTTGCTCTCCAGACGCCAAGAGGAAGTTCCAGTCATCATCTTGATGGAAACATTCTTGGTTTTGCGGATCTTCACAGGAGCAGGGGTAATCTCCACCTCATCGGTGGAAGTGCCGCTTTGCTTGGCTTCCTCGGCCTTGCGGCGAGCCTCTTCCGCTGCCCGCTGCTGCGCCAGCTTGTTGTCCAACGCATCCATCTCATTGAGCAGCCGGAGCTTGAGGGCATCCGCTTTGTCTGCATAGCTGCGGAGAGAGGAAACATTGTTGCAATGTTCCGCGCCGTCCCGGATCTCTTGGAACTGTGCGAAGTAGGTGCTCCGCTTCTGGTCGTTGTATTCCTTGATGGATAGGACTTCCAGCACCCTCGACCTTGCCTGATCGATGGAATCCAGCACAGGGGCGGATTCCTGCTGCAAAATCTTCACATAGCAGGACATGAACTTCTCCCGCAGTTCCGGCAGCTTGGGAATGTTGGCATAGGGCTTTTCCTGACCAACGATGGAGCGCATCTGCGCCACAATGTCCTCCAGCTCGGCGTTTACGATGTAGGTCTTGCTGTCATCGTAGATTGCCAGCATATCCAAAGCACGGGTGAAAATGGTCAGCTGTTCCCCAGCGAAGAAAGCCTTGATGGGTTCATAATCCTCGGCAAAGTCGTAGAAGTCATCCCGCTTCTTGGAGACTGTCGTAAAAAAGTCCATAGCAGACTGAATCTGCACAACGGCCAGCATCAGGTTCTTGCCGGTTTCCAGCACCTTCTTGCCGGGATAGCGGTGTTCCTTGTAGTAAACCTCCAACCGCTCCATCTCGTAGATGGTATTCTGTGCATACCGCTGGAAGTTCTTCATGATGGTGTCCTCATCCTCCGCCGAAGTGGTGGTCTGGAATACCTCCTTCATCACATCCCGGACAGCCTTTTTATCCTTATCCGGGACGCGGGTACGCTCTTCCATCAGCAGCTTCTCCACAAACGCCTTTTTGGTGATGAAGTCGATGATCTCTTCCTCGGTCTTGTTGTTCAGACTTACAGTTGCTCCATTGACGGTGAAGGTCAGGTCTCCGCGCTTAAACAGACGGGCAACCAGCCAAAACACATCATCCTCCACAAATCCATAGGGGGCTTTCATAAAGCGATCCTTCACGCTCTTCATGGAGGTCTTCATGTGGTTGCGGGTATTGAGAGAAATAAAGCCTTGAACATCGTCCAGCGCGTGAGCATTGCTCTCGGTGCCGCCCTCCAGTCCGAGGGACAGCTGATTGCTGGTGTGGAGCAACTTGCGGATCTCCGCCTCACCCATCGGGGTGTCGATGTACGACAGCTTGTGGTAGACCGTTTGTACCAGACGGCCAATGGCCTCATTGATACGAGTGCCGACTTCCTTGCCGCTCACACGGGCAACATCGCCGTTCACATAGATGGTAGCCTCTTTCAATGCCTCAGTCAGATAGAGCTTTGCATTAGCGTTGCGCTCTCGCATCTCCACGCGTTTTGCTTCCTTGATGGTCTCATACTTTGCCAGCTGGGTAGAGGTGTTCTTGCGCAGAAAGCCTTCAATTTTCAAGTAGGACTGAATTTCTTTCAGGAACTCTGCATCGCCGGGAAGCACAACCAGAACTTCCTTGCCTTGACCGGACATCATACGAAGGGTGGCATCATCAGTGCTGCCATCATACCAAGGAGTCAGAATGCGAACTCCCACATCGTAGCTCTGGTTTGCCTTATAAGGGCGGTCATCCACGGCCTGATTGAAGAAGAATGCATAGCGGCCATTGAATGCAGGGTATATATATTTTTTGCCGGGGAAAATGTCCTCAAAAATCATCTCCGAAACCTTGGTGATGATCTCAGGGGTCTCCACATTCTCCTTTTCAATTTCGTTGTTGACTTCCTGTTCCTCATCAGTCAGGAAGACATAGATGCTACCATTTTTCTGTACGAGCATTTGCCGCATCAGGACCTTTAGCGCATCCTCCACGCGGCCTTTCAGCTCTATGCGGTCATCGTCAATGTTCTCAATCATCAGGCTGGTGATGTTATCGATGTTTGCTTCAATCTCCAGCACATACTTGATCATGAAGAGGGTTTTCAGGACATTGATGGCAAAGACATCCTTATCCTTCTTTTCCGGGTTGATGTAGCTGTTGTCATAGGCGCGGATGATCACACCGCTATGACTGTGATCCAAGAAATTTTCCAGCGCATCATAGAAGCGGTGGAAGGGTACGATCACGCCCATCTCTTCGTTCATGATGTTGACGGCGGACTCCTTGAAGAGCGCCAGCATGGAGCGCTCACCGCCGGACAGATGCTTGCCAGACGCGCCGTGGGTACGGATGGAGGTTAATACGCTGGAAAGCAAGTTAAACTGATACGGAACAAAGGGATAGACCTCTGCAAAGTCGGTTTCATTGGCATACAGCTTTTTCTCAGCCGTGTCGTTGAAGACGATGAGGTTTTTGATGATGGTTGCTTTTTGCTCATAGAGCAGCCGGAGGGACTGCGCTGCCGCATCCGTCTTTTCGAGGATTCTCTTTTTGATAACCGCATCCACATTGGCAGAAGAGAGGGAAAGACGGGTGTCAAAGCGCCCCTGAATTTTGGAGAAGTCGTTGCCCTTAACCTTGGTGATAGAGTCAATGTCCTGCTGGCTGGTCACGATGACCCATGCCTTGCCCATACATTCCTTGCCCAGTTCTTCGGTCACGGTCTGGAGGTTGAGCATGAGCTTGGAATCCTCTCCGATATACTGGCCAATCTCATCAACGAGGAAGACAACATGATGGTTGTTTCCCTTTCGGTCAATGTAGGATTTGACGCGCCTTGCGAAGTCTTCAATGCTGATAGTATACGGTTCCACGGCCTTTTCGCACCAGTTCCGCGCAGCAGCCTCGCTCATGAAATCCATCGAAACCAGTGCGTCTACAACGCTGTCCTGAATGAAGTCGAAGTCCTGCCGTGATGTTTCCCACGGCTCGCCGTATTCTTCCTCAAAAGAGGCTTTGAACTCATCGTAGCGGCCTTCCTCAGAAAGACGGCGCTCCAGATCAGCAACATGAGGGATGGAGCCGCAGAAGCCCTGCATCTGGTTGAAGACCTTGAGGAATACATTGACGATGGCATCCTTATTCTGCTTCCCCGTTGACTCGCTCTTGGAATCAATGTTGAACAGAATGACATCGGTAGGGGTCTCGGCGGCCAGCTTCATATCTGCAAGCACCATCGGGTCGATAATCTTTTTATCGTCGATGAAGTAGTCCAGCGCCTTTTTGCCGCTCACCTGACGGTTCTCCAGAAGATAAGAGAGGATTTTCAGAAAGTGAGATTTACCGCTCCCAAAGAAACCGGAAATCCAAACGCCCATCTTCGGAGTAGTCCCCACAATGCCCTTCTTATAGGAGGCATAGAAGTCAGCAAAATGCTTTTGCAGTTCTCGGGTCACAACATATTCTTCAAGCTCCTGCGAAACATTGGAGTCCTCGCCTTGTCCGACAATGATAACGCCTTGAATCTCTCTGTCGATCTTCTTGGCAAACATTTCTTTGATCTGCATTGCACTACCTCCATCACTTCACAAGCCGGAAGGCCCTATAATAGTTATCGTCTTTAATCTCGTTGAAGAGAATCAGTTCTTGCTCGTTGTATGTGCCGGGGAAAAACATAACCACCGGAGCGCGGAGGTAGGACTGATGAAGATTATTCAGCACATTGTGGGAGCGCAGGAGAGGATAACTTTTGCCCACTCCTGTCAGGAAGACGATGGCGTTTTCCGGTGTGTTCTCCTGAATATGCCGGACGATCAGACTGTCGTCTTCGCTAACCTTCATGGAGTTGCTGACTGCCTTTACGATTCGCCCGAAGCCTCGCTTCTTCTCGAAGTCACAGCATTTCTCTACAAAATTCTTGCGCTCCAAAAAGTCAATGATAATGTCATAGAGGTCAAAAACAACCAGTTTATATTCGTCGTTGCCTTTCAGATTTTTGTTCTTCATATATTCGATCCGCTCACGGACTTCCAGTTCCTTCTCTGGCGGATAATCAAAAATCCAGTAGTTGACCTCATTAGCCTTTCCGCTACTCTGCCGAAAGGAAGGCTTCTTGATTGCCGCCTCCATTGCGTTCAGTCGTGCTGTTAAATCCATTACTTCACCCCCGTCAATGCCTTCTCGTAGATTGCCATGTCATTTTGCTCCAACCAACGGGATAGTTCCGGGTCGAAGATTGGTTTCCATATCGTTCTTGCCGTTTTCGATTTATTAATGACCCCGGCTTCGTAGAGCATCGTTTTGTAACAACGACCCAAGCGAACCAAGGTTGCGTCCGTCCATCCGGCCACTTTTTTGTTTTGCTGTTGCTTGTCTTTGAAAAAGACGCGCACATCACTGTCTGTCAGCTCGTTGCTGCCGACGATCATCTTCTCCCGGATGACCTCATAGACAAAATCAAAGAAGAGTGTGTCATACGCCATTGCTGCAATCAACGCATAGAGTTTCTGTGTCGCAAGGTCGCCGGACAGGAAGAATGGGATAAAACTTTGATCCAGCGATCTTATTCTCCCGGCCACGGTACTATAAATCTGATTGGAGCGCAGCGCGGTTGGTGCTGCAAAGATATTTTCGCTCTGTGCGAGTGCTTTTATCTCACCCATGCTTTTCCCGTCATGAAGAAGCTGGACAACCTTGCGAAACTCGACAAACCAGAAGGACATCTTCACTGCGCCCGCGCTATATTCTTTTCTTTCCATCCTGCTGATTGTTCCTCCCCAATATTACTCTACACCTTGACCTGTCCCATTATCAGGGCTGTCGGGTAGAATTTCCATAATATCATCAATCCCACAGCCGAGCTTGAGGCATATTTTCTCCAGCACCTCAACAGTTGTATTCTCGCCTTTTTCCAGCTTGCTCATGGTAGAGTAGCTGATGCCGACAAAATCACGGAACTCTTTTTTCTTCATATCGCGATCAATGAGAATCTTAAATAACTTCTTATAGGACACTGCCATGTTTTGCACCTCTTCTTCAATACTACATGGTTGCAAAAGTACAGTTTCATTATAGCACATCTTTTTGCGAAAAGCGATAAATATTATGCGAACGCATTATTTTTACGCTCGAAATCATTTGATTTAAAAACACGCTCTTTTTACAAATGGAAAGCACCAGTGCTATACGATAAGTGGTTGCACTGGTGCTTCTATACCCTATGATTTTTTATTGTTTGTATTCCGTTACGGATTTGAGGTATCTTTTGGGATCACCATTGAGGACAAGATCTGCATAAGCGATCGGGTCATTATAAATCAACCAATCCAATTCCGATCTCTGAAAACGGTTGTCCGCCACTTCATTCTCAACGGCAGTACAGTCAATAGAAATCCTGCCCTCATCAGTGAAGTAAAGTTCTACACAGGCGGTGTCGATATTAAACTCACAGGAAATCAGTTGTTTCATGGGATGTACCTCCAAAATTTGATATTCTGGAAGTAGTGCAAGCGTGGGTTTGTGGTGTGGTACCCTTAACTATGGGAAACTCCGGACTCCCACTTAGAGACTGTCTGCCGCACCACGTTCAGCCGGATGGCCAGTTCCTCCTGGGTCAGCCCCTTCTGTTTCCGCAGTGCCTTCAAATTTTCATGCAGCATATTGCTCTCCTTCTTTGTTTGTGACCTCATTCTAGCCCCAATATAGCCGTTTCCGCAAGCAACGCAAGTTAACATGGCGAAAAACGCCCCCGGAACAGGGTTCCGGGGGCGTTGTGTTGGGTCAAGTTACGTCAAAGACGTGAGAGGGGAGAGATCAGTTATACAGATCGCCCAGCTTTTCCAGGTGCTCGTAACGAGCGTTGGCAGTGTCTTCTGCCTTCTGGAACAGTTCCTTCGCCCGTTCGGGGAAGGAACGAGTCAGAGCGGAGTAACGAGCCTCGCCCATGATGAAGTCGCGATAACCGTTCTGGGGCTTCTTGCTGTCCAGCACGAAGGCGGGCTTGCCCTCTGCCTTGGCTGCGGGGTTGTAGCGGAACAGATTCCAGTAACCGCAGTTGACAGCCTTCTTCATCTCGGCCTGTGCGTTGGTCATGCCGCCGGGGATGGAGTGCAGCTCGCAGGGGCAGTAGCCGATGATGATGGAGGGGCCGGGATAAGCTTCTGCTTCCACGACAGCCTTGATGCACTGTGCGGGGTTAGCGCCCATGGCCACCTGTGCCACGTAGACGTAGCCATACTGCATCATGATCTCGGACAAGGACTTCTTTGCCAGGCTCTTGCCAGCGGAGGCGAACTGTGCCACCTGACCGATGTTGGAAGCCTTGGAAGCCTGACCGCCGGTGTTGGAGTAGACTTCGGTATCGAAGACGAAGATGTTGATGTCTTCGCCGGAAGCCAGCACGTGATCCACGCCGCCGAAGCCGATGTCGTATGCCCAGCCGTCGCCGCCGAAGATCCAGCAGGACTTCTTGTTCAGGTAATCCTTCTTGGACAGGATGTCTGCCGCCAGGCTGCAAGCCTCGCAGTCACAGTGATCCTTACCGGCAGCCTTCAGTTCCTTCACGTGAGCCAGATAGCCTTCGGCGTTGGCGCCCAGTGCCTTCTTGCCCTCGTCGGTGCCCAGGAAGGCGATGGCTTCATCGACGCCCATGATGCTGTTTTCCAGAGCGGCGATATAGTCCTTGGTGGCAGCCTGGTTGGCAGCACCATCGTTGTAGGTGTCCAGCCACTTCTGTGCTGCTTCCTTCAGTTCGGGACGAGCGTGGGGAACTTCCAGCAGCGCGCGGGTGGAGCGTTCCAGAGCGTCACGGATGGACTTCTGGCCATAGTACAGACCCAGACCGTGTTCTGCGCCGTCTTCAAACAGGGAGTTGGCCCAAGCGGGACCCTTTCCTTCCTTGTTGACAGTGTAGGGAGAGGTAGCAGCGGTGCCGCCCCAGATGGAGGAACAGCCGGTGGCGTTGGAGATGATCATGTGGTCGCCGAACAGCTGCGTGATCATACGGCCATAGGTGGATTCGGCACAGCCTGCGCAGGAGCCGGAGAACTCCAGCAGGGGTTCACGGAACTGGCTGCCCTTGACGGTCTGATCCACCAGCTCTTCCTTGACGGAGACCTTATCCACACAGTAATCGAACACGGGCTGCTGATCCAGCTGGGTGTCCAGATCGGCCATGGAGATGGCGCCGGTGGGGCAGATGTTGGCGCAGGCGCCGCAGCCCATGCAGTCCAGGGGAGAGACGGAGACGGCGAACTTGTACTTGTCCTTGCCGGGGCCGACCTTGAAATCAGCCATCTTGGTGTTTTCGGGAGCGGCAGCCTGTTCAGCTTCGTCCAGAGCGTACACACGCAGGGTAGCGTGGGGACAGACGAAGGAGCACTGGTTGCACTGGATGCACTTTTCAGGATTCCAGGAGGCAACGCTGGTGGCGACGCCGCGCTTTTCGTAAGCGGAGACACCGTTGGGGAACACGCCGTCAGCCACGTCTTCAAAGGCGGAGACAGGCAGACTGTAGCCGTCCATCTTGTCGATGGGCTTGAGCAGAGTCTCGGCGATCTTGACGGTAGCGGGACGACCGGTCAGTTCGGGTTCTGCTGCATCGGGAGCGGGATTTGCCCAGCTTTCGGGCACGTCGATCTTGACAAAAGCGGTAGCGCCGGCGTCGATGGCGTTCCAGTTCTTATCGACCACGTCCTGACCCTTCTTCAGGTAGGAGTGCTCCGCGGCGTCCTTCATATACTGGATGGCGTCATCGGGGGGCAGCACCTTAGCCAGTGCGAAGAAAGCGGACTGGAGGATGGTGTTGGTGCGCTTGCCCATGCCAACCTTCTTGGCCAGGTCGATGGCGTTGATGGTGTACAGGTTGATCTTGTGATCGTAGATATACTTCTTTGCCTCAGCGGACAGGTGGTGTTCCAGTTCTTCCGGAGTCCACTGGCAGTTGATCAGGAAGGTGCCGCCGTCACGGACGTCGTTGACGATCTTGAAGCCCTTGGTGATATAAGCAGGGGTGTGGCAGGCCACGAAGTCCGCCTGGTTGATATAGTAGGGGCTGCGGATGGGGCTGTCGCCGAAGCGCAGGTGGCTGATGGTGACGCCGCCGGTCTTCTTGGAGTCATACTGGAAGTAGGCCTGGACGTACTTGTCAGTGTGGTCGCCGATGATCTTGATGGAGTTCTTGTTGGCGCCAACGGTGCCGTCACCGCCCAGACCCCAGAACTTGACCTCGATGGTGCCAGGAGCGGAAGTGCTGGGAGCGGGCTTCTCTTCCAGGGACAGATAGGTCAGGTCGTCGGTGATGCCGATGGTGAAGTGTTCCTTGGGGTTGTCCTTGGACAGCTCTTCAAACACAGCAAAAGCGGAAGCGGGAGGGGTATCCTTGGAGCCCAGACCATAACGACCGCCGCAGACGGTGATGTCAGCACGGCCAGCCTTAGCCAGAGCGGTGACCACGTCCAGATACAGGGGTTCGCCCAGAGCGCCGGGTTCCTTGGTACGATCCAGGACGGCGATCTTCTTGACGGTCTCAGGGATGACGGACAGCAGGCGATCTGCTGCGAAGGGGCGATACAGACGGACCAGGACCACGCCGACCTTTTCGCCGTGTGCATTCAGGTAGTCAACGACTTCGCTTGCCACGTCAGTGATGGAACCCATGGCGATGATGATGCGGTCCGCGTCGGGTGCGCCGTAGTAGTTGAACAGCTTGTAGTCGGTGCCCAGCTTCTCGTTGATCTTGTTCATATACTTTTCAACGACTTCGGGCAGGGCGTCATAATACTTGTTGCAGGCTTCACGATGCTGGAAGAAGGTGTCGTCGTTCTCGTGGCAGCCCTTGGTGGTGCCATGGTTGGGGTTCAGGGAGCGGGCACGGAAAGCGGCCACAGCATCCATATCCACCATGTCAGCCAGATCGGCATAGTCCCAAACGGACAGCTTCTGAATCTCGTGAGAGGTACGGAAACCGTCAAAGAAGTTCAGGAAGGGAACGCGGCCTTCGATGGCAGCCAGATGAGCCACAGGAGCCAGATCCATGACTTCCTGGGGGTTGGATTCTGCCAGCATAGCAAAGCCGGTCTGACGGCAGGCCATGACGTCTTCATGGTCGCCGAAGATGTTCAGAGCGTGGGTGGTCAGAGCACGAGCGGCCACGTGGAAGACGCCGGGGAGCAGTTCGCCTGCAATTTTATACATATTGGGGATCATCAGCAGCAGACCCTGAGACGCGGTGTAGGTGGTGGTCAGGGCGCCGGCGGACAGGGAACCGTGGACGGTACCGGAAGCGCCAGCTTCGGACTGCATTTCGATGACCTTGACAGGATTGCCAAAGATGTTCTTCTGACCCTGAGCAGACCACTGATCCACGTAGTCGGCCATGGGGCTGGAAGGAGTGATCGGATAGATGCCAGCCACTTCAGTAAACGCGTAGGAGACCCACGCAGCGGCGTTATTGGCGTCCATAGACTTCTTCTTTCTCACTACCATTGTAGTAACCTCCTTAGTATTATTCCTCATAAATCAATATCGTCAGGATGAAAGGGTAGATATTTGAAGCACCATTATCATACCAGCAGTTTGACCATTTGTAAATAAGAAAAATGCGTTTCTTTGAAAAATGATAGAATGTGAAAATAGGAAAAAACTTGAGAAAGATATAGAAAATCTATGAGAAAAAAGAGGTTTCACAAAGAATAAATACGAATTTCTTTTGACAAACTGTTTGGTAAATGTGTTGCGCTAAGTGTTGGGTGGTTGACATAAGATAAAACATTTTTTTTACAATGTCAATCCCATTTGCAAGCCCCTCTCTGTGATTTTCAAAGGAGAGGGAGAAAAGTCTACAAAAAACGAATCGCCCGCTCCCGGAAAGTGGTTCATTTCCACGGAGAATCCCCCGTCGGCGGAAAAATCCTCCCGCAGGACGGGCGCGTTCCGCCGCAAACGGGATAACCCGGAGCCGAAGTGGGTTTTTCCTGGGAACCTTGACAATCCGTTGGTTTTTTGTTGCAGGATAACAGAATGCGGTACAAAATGCCGGGGACGCGAAAAAACAGGGGCGGCGGCGGAAAAAGTTCCGGGAAAGATTTGCAGTTTTTACAGTGGTGTATTGCATTCAAAAGGAGAAAACAGTAAAATGAGGGAGAGAAAAAAAGACAGGAAAGAGAAAAGGAGGGAATCGCCGTGGTGTCTGTGGTGCGTTCGCTGGGACTAACTGGCGTAGCAGGATATGAAGTGAAGGTGGAGTGCGACCTGTCCGATGGCCTGCCCACCTTTGACGTGGTAGGGCTGCCGGACACGGCGGTGAAGGAGGCCCGGAACCGGGTGCGCTCGGCGGTCAAAAACGCCGGCTACACCTTCCCCCTGGCCCGCATCACCGTCAACCTAGCCCCCGCCGACCGGCGCAAAGAGGGCACGGTCTACGACCTGCCCATGCTGGTGGGACTGCTCCGAGGGAGCGGTCAGATCTTTGGCGACCTGTCCCACTGGGGCTTCGTAGGCGAGGTGGCCCTGTCCGGGGAGCTGCGTCCCGTCCGTGGGATGCTGCCCATGGCCCTGGCTGCCCGGCGGGCTGGGATGGAAGGGTTGTTCGTCCCGGCGGAGAACGCGGCAGAGGCCGCTTTTGCGGATGGACTGCATATTTACCCGGTGAAAGACCTGAACCAGCTGGTCAGCCACCTGAACGGCCGCCAGGAGATCCAACCGGCCGAACCGGCTCAGTGGGACATGACCTCAGATGACCTGCCCGACTTCGCCGACGTGAAGGGCCAGGAGCAGGCCAAACGCGCCCTGGAGATCGCCGCCGCCGGTGGACATCACGTCCTCATGGTAGGCCCTCCCGGCGCAGGCAAGAGTATGTTGGCCAAACGCCTGCCCTCCATCCTGCCCGACCTGACCCGCCAGGAGGCATTGGAGGCCACCGAGCTGTGGTCGGTCTGCGGCCTTACGGACAGCGCTCACCCTTTGGTCACCCGCCGTCCCTTCCGGGCGCCCCACCACACCATCTCTGCCCGTGCCTTGGCCGGGGGCGGCAGCTTCCCGCGACCGGGTGAGATTTCCCTGGCACACCACGGGGTGCTCTTTTTGGATGAGCTGCCGGAGTTCCAAAAGAGTACCCTGGAAGTCCTCCGCCAGCCTTTGGAGGACGGACAGGTGCAGATTTCGAGGGTCTCCGGCACCATGACCTTCCCCAGCCGGTTTATGCTGGTCTGTGCCATGAACCCCTGCAAATGCGGCTGGTACGGCCACCCCGGCGGCCGCTGTCAGTGCGGCATCAAGCAGGTGCAGCGCTACCGCAGCCGCATCTCCGGCCCCTTGCTGGACCGCATCGACATGAAGGTGGAGGTGGCAGCCCTGGACTTCGAGGAGCTGACCCGCCGGAAGCCCGGCGAGCCCTCTTCCGCCATTCGGGAGCGGGTGAACAAGGCCCGTGCCATCCAGAACCAGCGCTATGCCGCCTCCGGCCTGGTGTGCAATGCCCAGATGGGGCAGGAGGAGCTGCGCACCTACTGTGTCCTGGACGAGGCTGGTACAGCTCTCATGCGCCAGGCCTATGACAAGATGGAGCTGACCGCCCGGAGCTACGACCGCATCCTCCGCTTAGCGCGCACCATCGCCGACCTGGCAGGCTCGGAGCACATCGCCCCCAACCACCTGGCGGAAGCCCTCCAGTATCGGACGACCGGGTATTTGGACGAGTAAAAAAGGCAGGCGGCAAGGGACAAATTCCCCCTTGACTTTTGCCGAAAAGATTGGGACAATAAAAACAGAGTTGGAATACTTCGGACAAAATCAAAACAAATCGTGAAGGCGATGTAAATAATTCGTGAATTTCGGAGGCGTCGTATTGACAGAGCACTTTCCCCTTGATTATCCTGACTTTATTAGGACTAAAATATCCTAGACTCCACACCAAGGAAGGAGATCGGCAGAACAATGCAGACAGCCAAGCAAATTTTACACGGATATTTACGCCTTTACCGCAGCATTTCCGAGGAATATCGCGGACAGTTCGGAACGGTGACCCTGACCTTCCCACAGACTTTAGTCCTATCTCTCCTCAGCGCAGAGGGCCCTATGCCCATCAGCGAGCTGGCCAAGGCCACCGGCAGTGCCAACAGCACCATCTCCGGCGTGCTGGACCGGCTGGAGCAGATGGAACTGATCCAGCGCATCCGTTCCGAGAAGGATCGCCGGGTGGTCTATGTGGCGCTGGCGCCGCACTATGAGGATGTGCGGGAGGAGATCGAATCCTCCGTGCTGCGCAAATTCCCAGATTTGATCGGTCGCATGAGTCCGGAGGAGATCGAGCAGATCCAGACCGGACTGGCAGTGCTGGAAAAGGCACTGAGTCGGCCGGGATAACCAGCGGGCGGCAGCGCCCTGAACAAAGGCGTGTGAACAATGAGAATGAGAAGAAGAGATCGGTACGGCTATCACACCTACTATGGCGGCGGCGGGCCATCGCCGATCGTAAAAGTGATCGTCATCGTCTTGGCGGTCATCGTATTGAGCCTGGTGCTGGCCATCGTGGGCCTGCAGCGGTATATGGTCTACACGGACGAAGGCGGAAAGCTGGTGCTTCCCTGGGCACAGCAGACGTCGGACTCCAGTGAACCGGACAGCGGCGACGGAGCGGCCTCCTCTGCCGAACCGGACGTCAGCAAAGTGGTCACGGAGCCCAAGCAGGACGACCAGACCAAGGAGCCGGACACCACTGTCCCTGTCACCGGTGACAGCGTGAAGGCAGTCCAGCTGGATCAGAGCGAGCTGCTCCAGGGGGATGCCAAGACCATCCTGGACGGTAAGCAGGCGGACGCGGTACTGCTGGAGATGAAGGCGGCCGACGGCACCCTGCGCTATGTGTCCAATCAGGATCTTGCCAAGCAGCTGGGGCGTTCCGCCGTGAAGAAGGTGGACGCTGCCACCGGCCAGCAGGTAGATCAGGCGGCACAGCTCGTGCAGCAGCTGAAGGCGCAGAATATCTACACCATCGCCTACGTGGACTGCTTTGAAGACCGGGCCATGGGCGGCCAGAAGGAGCTGGCCTTTATGACCGAGTACGGCTTCAACTGGATGGGGCCCAACAACAACTATGGCTGGGGCAACCCCAGCTATGAGAAGGTGCGGGACTACCTGGTGGGGATCGTAGGCGAGCTGTCCCAGATGGGCTTTGACGAGATCCTGCTCTACAACGCCGGCTTCCCCACCGAGGGCAAGATCGACACCATCAAGCAGGACGAGAACTATGACGCCGCCAAGTTCGCCCAGATCATCGGCGACTTCTACGACCAGGCCGCCCAGGCGGCAGAGCAGGGGGGCGCGAAGCTCTCCGTGGTCACCACAGCGGACACCATTCAGACCGGCAGCGATGCCAAGAGCGGCCAGACCCTGGAAAATCTCAGCAAGCTCAGCCGCGTCTGGCTCACCGATGCTGGCGGCGGTGACCTGAACGCCTTGGAACAGAAGCTGGCGGAGGCTGGCATGAAGGAACGGCCTCTGGGCGTGTTCACCAACAATCTGGACGCCGGACAGACCGTCTGTCAGGCCGTTCTGAAATAAGAACCATAGGAAAAGCCACTGATGGATGAAAATCAGTGGTTTTTTCTCTTGCCAGAGAGGAAAAAACTCCGTATAATATGGAAAAAACAACGAGAGGTGGGTGCCGGAATGGAACCGAAACGAGTGGATAAGGTCAATTACTATCTGAACATCGCCGACGCAGTGCTGGAACGCTCCACCTGCCTGCGGAGACACTACGGAGCCATCATCGTCCGCAACGACGAGATCGTCTCCACCGGTTACAACGGCGCCCCCAGAGGGCGGAAGAACTGCGTGGACTTGGGCCGCTGCACCCGAGAGGAATTGCAGGTGCCCAGCGGACAGCGCTATGAGCTGTGCCGCAGCGTCCACGCCGAAGCCAACGCCATCATCTCCGCCGCCCGCAGCGACACCTTAGGTGCGACCCTCTATCTCTCCGGTCGAGACGCCAAGACCGGCCAGCTGCTGGGGGACACCACCTCCTGCTCCATGTGCCGTCGCCTCATCATCAACGCCGGTATCGACCGGGTCATCATCCGCAGCAGCAAGACCGCCTACAGCGTGGTACATGTAGAAGATTGGATTCGGGAGGATGACACCATGCCTGTCGATTGCGGCTGCAGCGGCGGCAAAGCATCGGAATAAAGCCAAATCAGGCCGTCCATACTAGAGGAAACTCTGGTGGACGGCCGTTTGTTTTTGGTGGCCGTCTGCACCGAAATGATTTTGGGGAAAGGATGGCCTTTTGAGATGAAAGCGGTCATTTTAGCAGGCGGAGCCGGGACGCGGCTCCAACCATTGACGACAGAACTGCCCAAACCCATGGTCTCCCTGCTGGGCAGACCGGTGCTGGAGCATATTTTATTGTTGCTGCGCCGCCACCAGGTCACCGAGGCGGCCGTGACCCTTCACTACCACCCGGAGGCCATCACCGGCTACTTCGGCGACGGCAGCGCCTGGGGGATGCACCTGCACTACTTCTACGAGGACACCCCCTTGGGCACCGCAGGCGGGGTGAAAGCCTGCCGGGACTTCCTGGGGCAGGAGGACTTCTTGGTCATCAGCGGCGATTGCGTCTCCGACTTCGACCTGACCGACAGCTACCGCCTCCACCGCCAGCGGCAGGCAGAGGCGACATTGCTCCTCCACCGGGTGGCGGAGCCGCTGGAATACGGCCTGGTGCGCACCGACCAGGAGGGGCGCGTGCTGGCCTTTGTGGAAAAACCGGGCTGGGGTCAGGTGTTCACCGACCAGGTGAACACCGGCATTTACCTGCTCTCCCCCTCCGTCCTAGACCTGGTGCCGGAAGGGGAACCCTTCGACTTCAGCAAGAACCTGTTTCCGGAACTTTTGCGGCAGAAACGTGCCCTCTACGGCCAGGTTCCCGCCGGATATTGGCGGGATATGGGGGAGTGCGGCAGCTACCTCCAGACAGTGGAGGACGCCCTGGAAGGCCGGGTGAAGCTGGACATGACCCTGCCCCAGCAATCCACAGGGGTGTGGAGTGCCGAGCCCATCCCTGACTCGGTGGAGGTGCTTGCACCCTGCTGGATCGGCTCCGACGTGACCCTGGATCCGTGGAGCAGCATTGGCCCCCACACCGTCCTGGAGCCTGGCTCCACCGTGGGACGGGGCTGTCGCCTGCGGCGTACGGTGGTCATGGGCGCTTCTGTAGGGGCGGAGAGCCAGGTGGAGGGGGCGATCTTGTGTTCCCACGCCAAAATCGGGGAGGGGGGCTTCCTGTACCCTGGCTCCGTGGTGGGCGCAGACACCTGGCTGGGCGACCACGCCACCCTTCGGCCTCAGGTGCGCCTCTGGCCTGGTCTGCACATCCAAGCGGGCAGCCGAGTCACCAGCACCCAGGTACACGGCCCAGGCCCCGGCAGTCTGCACTTTGACAACTATGGCAATATACACGGGGTTATTGGCGGAGACGTGGACACAGAACAGGTCATGGATTTGGGCAGCGCTCTGGCCAGTATGGGACAGGTGGCCTTGGGACACTGCGGCGGCGCAGGGGCGGAAGCACTGGCCTTGGCCGCGGCAGCAGGGATCACCGCCGCCGGCGGTTGGGTCATCCGCCACGATGGGGCAACTCCGGCGGCAGCGAACTGGCTGTGCGACTACTACGGCCTGTCCGGCGGGCTGTTCTTAGAACAGCAGGGGGAACAGCTGACCCTGTACCCGGTCACCGCAGGCGGCCAGCTCTTGGAGCGGGAAGCCCAGCGGAAGCTGGAGAACGACCTCCTCCGCCGAAACTTCCGCCGTCCGCCTGCCGCGGAAATGGGGGGCGAGAGTCAACTGGCCAGTATCATGGAGAGCTACCTGGCTGCCGCCGTTCAGAGCGCCGGTGCGGCGGGCAGTTACCCCTGTACCCTGGCAGTGGAGCCGGGGCAGACCCTCTTGAAACAGGGCTTGCGCTGGCTGGGCTGTCAGCTGGCGGAACGGGACATGGTGGGAACACCTGCCATGGCCTTGGCCTCCGGGGGATGGGAGCTGCACATCTGGACCGAGGACGGCGAACGCCGTTCCCGAGAGGAAGTGCTGCTGCTGACCTGCGCCGCGCTGCTGGACAGCGGACAGCGCAACCTGTACCTGCCGCCGGAAGCGCCGGCGGCCATCGAACGGCTGGCTCGTGACCGGGGCGGGACGGTGCAGCGGATGGAGTCCGGCGCACCCACCGGTTGCCAGCGCAGCCTGCGGGACGGCCTGTTTGCCGCCTGCCAGATCGTCCGCTATGTCCAGCGCACCGGCGAGACCCTGTCCCAGCTGTTCCAGCGCCTGCCCGGCTGTCAGGTGCAGCGACGGGTGGTGCCTCTGCGCACGAATCGCAGCGCCGTCATGGGCGCTATCGCGCGGCAGTACCCGGACGCCCAGCGGATGAAACAGGGGATGCGGCTGGATCTGGAGAACGGCTCCGTGTGGATCGCTCCGGCCAATGACCGAGAGGCACTGCGGGTGGTCACCGAGGGCGCACGGGTGGAAACTGCGCTGGAATTGTGCGATTTCATCACAAATGAGGCGGGAAAATGGGACGCCTTATGAAATTGTCTGGTATACTCTGGAACTGAAATGTGATATAATACTCGTACGAATGTCTCGGACATGGGTGGTGTCCAGACAAAGCAAACACCCATAGAACAGAGGAGGGACGCCGCTGGCGGACGCATGGGAAAGGATGCGGCCGTCAGATGGGACACCGGAAGGGTCTGCGATCCAGGCAAGAGGAGCAGGGCTTGCCTGCCGCAGACCGGAGATTCCGGTTCCAGTGTGTCTCCTCCCGCTACATAACGTACGGAACAACGCAAAGGAGTGAAAGAAACTGATATGGCAGAAAAACTGAAGATTATCGCCCTAGGCGGTTTGGACGAGATCGGGAAAAACATGACCGTGTTCGAGTACGGCAATGACCTGATCGTAGTGGACTGCGGCATGGGCTTCCCGGACGACGATATGTATGGCATCGACGTGGTCATCCCGGACATCAGCTACCTGATGAAGAACCGGGAAAAAATCCGAGGTATTTTCCTCACCCACGGCCACGAAGACCACATCGGCGCATTGCCCTATGTCCTCCGGGACATCCAGGCGCCTATCTACGCCACCCGCATGACCGCCGGTCTGGTGGAGCTGAAGCTGGAGGAGCACGGCCTGCTGAAACAGACCAAGATCCACACCTGTGCCGCCGGGGACAAGATCAAAGCAGGCCCCTTCACCGTGGAGTTCATCCACATCAACCATTCCATCGCCGACGCTGTGGCCTTCGCCATCCACACCCCCGTGGGGGTCTGTGTCCACACCGGCGACTTTAAGATCGACCCCACCCCCATCTCCGGCGGCATGGCCGACCTGGCGCGGCTGGGGCAGCTGGGCAAGGAGGGCGTTCTGCTGATGCTCTGTGACTCCACCAACGTGGAGCGCTCCGGCTTCACCAAGAGCGAGCGCAGCGTGGGGGACAGCTTCGATGCCCTCTTTAATGGCTGTGATCAGCGCATCATCGTCACCACCTTCTCCTCCAACGTAGATCGCATCCAGCAGGTGGTGAATGTGGCGGCACGGTATGGCCGGAAGGTGGCCGTCTGCGGCCGCAGCATGGAAAACGCCTTAAAGGTATCCACCAAGTTGGGTTACATGAAGGTGCCGGAAGGCACCCTGGCAGACTTGAACCAGATCAAAAGCCTGCCCAGCAATAAAGTCTGTATCGTCACCACTGGCAGCCAGGGCGAGACCATGTCCGCCCTCACCCGCATCGCCTTCTCCACCCACCGGCAGATCGAGATCCAGCCTGGTGACCGCATCATCCTCTCCGCCTCCGCCATCCCCGGCAATGAGCACGCCATCGGCATGGTCATCAACGAGCTGTACCGGAAGGGGGCAGAGGTGGTCAACGAGCGTCTGGGTGCGCTCCATGTCTCCGGCCACGCCTGTCAGCAGGAGCTGATGATGATGCACGCCTTGGTCAAGCCCAAGTTCTTTATGCCCGTCCACGGCGAACAGCGTCACCTGAAGGTACACGCTCAGCTGGCACAGCGGATGGGGATGAACCCGAAGAACATCGTCATCAGCGAGACCGGCCGGGTGGTGGAAGTCACCCGGGACCGCATCAAGCTGGCAGGCAGTGTCCCCTCCGGCCGGGTGCTGGTGGACGGCTACGGCGTGGGCGACGTGGGCAGCGTGGTGCTCCGGGACCGGAAGCGGCTGGCCGAGGACGGCGTCATCGTGGTGGTGCTCACCCTGTCCGGCACGGACGGCAGTCTGGTCACTGGCCCGGACATCGTCACCCGCGGCTTTGTCTACGTAAAAGAGTCGGAAGAGCTGATGGAAGCCCTGAAAGAGCTGGCCACCGACGTCATCAACGACTGCGAAGCCCGGCACATCACCGACTGGGCGGCCATCAAGGGCGCAGTCAAAGGGGAGATCTCCAGCTTCCTGTATAAAAAGACCAAGCGCAGTCCCATGATCCTGCCGGTCATCATGGA
>JABLTK010072768.1_pt1 | contig 30090 bp, 26 predicted proteins | sample 7160131 | NCBI WGS metagenome assembly JABLTK01 (sample SAMN14651221, study PRJNA627086) | human gut metagenome | isolation source: feces | host: Homo sapiens
ATTGCGGCAGCGTTGGAATTTCATTATTATAATAGAAGGAGAAAAAGCGATGAAGCTGCACATTCAGGATATCACAAAGTCTTATGGATCGAATCTTGCGCTCGATCATTTCAGCGCTGTGCTGGAGCCGGGAATCTATGCGCTGCTTGGGCCGAACGGCTCGGGCAAATCTACCCTGATGAACATTATGACGGATAATCTCAAGGCGGACAGTGGATCCATTACGTATACCGGAGACGACGGAACGTCGGAGGACGTGCTGAAAATGGGCGTCCGCTTCCGGGAAAAGCTCGGCTTTATGCCGCAGTATCCCGGGTTGTATCCGAATTATTTAAACAAACAAAATTTTACATAATTTTTAAATAAAAATAAATATTAGAAAAGTGATATTTTAATTTATAAAATCTGATATATCAGCTTCTACATTATTAATCATAAATCTAAAATTCTGCGTCTCTGGCTTTACGCTACCGGAGAGAAGCCGACAGCCTCAAAAATCGCCATGGCCTCGCTGCCCGTGAGATAGTCAAGGAAGGCCTTGGCTGCATCGGGGTTCTTCGCAGTCTTTAATACCGCGGCGGGATAGATGACCTGACCGCACATATCCTTGCTTGCGCCGTCAATGACCGTAAGCCCTGCGGAGAAGGCATCCGTGCAGTAGACTATGCCGCAGTCAACGCTGCCCTCGGAGACCTGAGTTGTGACCTCCTTGACGTTGCTGCCGTAGGTAATGACGCCGCTTTTGGCGAGGGCTTCCTCATCAAGCCCGTAGAAATTGAGTATCTTCTGCGTGTACTGACCGACAGGCACGTCACTGTTGCCCATTGCCATCAGTATGCTGCCCTCGGCAAGCCTTGCCGCAAGGTCGTCAAAGCTCTCTATGCCCTTGGGATTGCCCTCGGGGACGACAAGCACCACCTTATTTTCGAGCAGGTTCAGGCGCGTATCGCCGGCGACAAAGTCCAGCCCCTCATTGTTTATCTCCTTGTCGGAGCTTAAGTCGAGCTGATTCATCTGCTTTTGACCGGCGGAGATAAAGAGGTCGCAGTCCGCGCCCTCCTGTATCTGGGTCTTGAGCGTACCGGAGGAGTCAAAGTTATAGGTGATGGTGACGTTGTTTTCCTTCTCGTAGACATCCTTGACCTGATTTAGAGTCTCGGTCATTGAAGCGGCGGCAAAGACGACGATTTCTTCCTTCTCTCCCTTACTTGGAGCCGCGGACGAGCCGCAGGCGGCAAGTGTGAAGAGCATTGCAAGCGTGAGCAGCAGTGTGAGGGTTTTCTTCATGTTCGTTTCTCCTTTTTCAGAAAAATATTTATATAAGCGCGACTTAACGCGGTTATATGTGCTGAAGAAATACCTGCTTTTTATTTTCTTGCGCAGTCGTGTACCTCGTTGCGGAGAAGTCCCATGGCATGGGGTATGGTGTCCATAAATACGTCCATATTCTCCATGCAGGCGCGGGGGCTGCCGGGGAGATTGATAATAAGCGTTTTACCCCGGATAACGGAGGCGGCGCGGGAAATCATTGCATGCCTGGTGATTTTGAGAGACTCGGCGCGCATAGCCTCGGCGATGCCGGGGACGTTTTTATCCGCGATCGCAAGCGTTGCCTCGGGCGTAATATCCCGCGCCGAGCAGCCCGTGCCGCCGGTCGTAAGTATGAGGTCAAGCTGCCGCTGGTCGCAGAGCCGAATAAGCTGCTGCTTCAAAACCCGCTCATCGTCGGGGATAACTATTTCCTCCACGACCTCGTAGCTTGCCTCGCGCAGGCGCTTTGCTATCGCGGGACCGCTCTCGTCCTTGCGCTCCCCCGCCGCCGCCTTGTCGCTGAGCGTGATGACCGCAGCCTGCCACGGGAAATGCCCCTCGCGCTTTTCGATGCTCATCTCATCTCCGACGCTGATGCTACCCGGCTCGATGACGCGGGCAAACACGCCCTCACGCGGCATGATGCACTCGCCCATTTTCTTGTATATCTCGCAATGGCTGTGGCACTCCTTGCCTATCTGCGTCATCTCCAGCAGCACATCGCCGCAGCGCAGCAGCGTGCCCACGGGCAGCGCCCGGAAGTCGAAGCCCTCGACCACAAGATTTTCTCCGAAGGCGCCGGGAATGACGTTTGCCCCGCGCTTATTGAAGGCCTCTATCTTGTCGGCGCTCAGAAGACTCACCTGTCTGTGCCAGCTCCCGGCGTGCGCGTCGCCGTCAATGCCCCATTCGACGGAGAAGTGCGCGGTATTTACATCGTGCTTTTGCAGACCCTTACGGTCGCTCGTGCATACGGCTATAACCTTTCCTATGCTGTTATCCTCCTATCTGACTCATTGCGTGCCGCTCGGTGACGGCGGCGCCCGTGTCGAAGCAGTGCGCACGCGGCTTATTGTATATCGAGATTTTCAGCGCCTCACGCAGCTCATCGTCCGTGCAGCCGCCTCGGATGAGCGTGCGCAGGTCGGCGGAGTCGGCGTAGCACAGGCAGTGCTTTAGCCGTCCCGTACTTGTCAGGCGTACCCGGTTGCAGTCGGCGCAGAACTTGTGGCTCACGGCGTCTATAAAGCCTATCCTGCCGAGCAGCAAATCGCTCTTATAATAATGCGCAGGACCGTTGCCGCGCCTTTCGTCCGTCGGGGCAAGGTCCGGCCAGCGCTCTCTCAGCGCCGAGAGAATATCGTCCGGTGAGACTCGCCGCATCGCCGTGCCGAAGCCGATGGGCATAAGCTCTATAAAGCGCACGTCCACCGGAAGCTCCTCCGCTATGGCGGCAAGCTCCGGCGCGTCCTCCTCGGTTTCCTTCAACAGCACGGCGTTTAGCTTTGCACGCAGCCCCATTGCGCAGGCGTCCTCTACGGCCTGCATTATACGCTTCAGCAGCTCCGCGCCCTCGGGGTGTCCGCTTATTCGCGTATAGCGCTCCGCATTCAGGCTGTCGAGGCTTATGTTTATGCCGTCAAGCCCTGCGGCGGCAAGCGCATCCAGATTTTTTCCTAGTAAGAGTCCGTTTGTCGTCAGCGTGACCTGCTCCGTCCCGCTCTGCCTCTTGAGCGCGGCGATAAAGCTCACACAGTCGGCACGGACAAGCGGCTCTCCGCCCGTGACCTTAAATTTTCTTATCCCCAGCTCCGAGGCGGTGCGGCATATGCGCAGTATCTCCTCATAACGGAGAATTTCCCCGTGCCCCAGCGCGTCTATAGGCTCGGGCATACAGTATCGGCAGCGCAGGTTGCAGCGGTCGGTCACGGAAATGCGCATATAATCTATTTCTCGCCCATATCTGTCAAGCATGGCTCATCTTCCCTTGCCGAAGCCACAGTTGGGGAAATGGCACACCGGGCAGTTGAGGCAGAGTCCGCCGCTGCCGAGTCCAGCAAGCCATTGTTTAGTAATGGGCGTATCCGTGACGAGGTAGGGCAGCACAAGGTCAAATATAGTGCGCTTTGCGTACATCACGCAGCCGGGCAGACCGCAGATGGGGCGGCCGTCCGGGGAATACGACACGAGAAACATCGCTCCGGGCAGCACGGGCGCGCCGTAGGAGACGATATTCGCACCTGTATTCTTGATGGCAAGCGGGGTCTTATCGTCGGGGTCAACGCTCATGCCGCCGGTGCAGAGGACCATCTCGCAGCCCTGCGCAAGCATATCGTTTATCGCGGCGGTGATTTTTTCATGGTCGTCGTTCAGTATGACGTGCGCCGCCATCTCGCAGCCGAATTCCGCAAGCTTTGCCTGAACCACCGGGCTGAAGGTATCCTCAATGCGCCCGTAAAACACCTCGTTGCCGGTCGTGACAAGACCGTATTTCCTCGGTCTCACCGGCACAAGGCGCATTATAGGCTCGTCCCCGGCAAGCAATTTTGCCTGCTCCATGCGCTCCTTTGCAATAACAAGGGGTATGACGCGCGTACCGCAGAGCTTGTCGCCCTTTTTCACCATGAAGCCGGAGTGCCGTGCGGCTATCATCATGTCACCGAGCGAATTTATGGCGCGAAGCCGCTCAAGGTCAACGAGCAGCAGACCGTCAATATCCGCGATAAGCTCTATCTTGCCCTCCTTGGGCGCCGTCGCGTGCATATTCTCGTTCTGGCAGATGCTGCGGAGTATCTCCGCCGCCTCGTCCTCATGGAGCATATTCTCGTCCTTTTCCCAGACATAGATATTGTCCTTGCCGACCGACAGAAGCACCGGTATGTCCTTTTCGGTGATGATATGCCCCTTGCGGAATACCGCATCCTTGGTCACGCCCTTGATTATCTGCGTGATGTCATGGCACAGCACATGACCCACTGCGTCCTCGGTTTTGATAAGCTTCATTAGATAACCTCCTTGTCTTGTATATTAAGCAGCTGCTGTTTATTTTTGAAAATACGGGCAAGCGCCTCCTATGCACTCTCGGTTGAGTGCAGTATATTTGCACCCGCGCTTACAAAGCGGCATATCCGCGCCGCAGATAAGGCAGCCGGAGAAATGCTCCTCCCCGCCGCTCTGCGGGCAGCAAACCTCTATCCTTTCCATGCTCTTTTCCTCTATTCATCTATATTATTACTTGATATTTATAACCTCTCTGCCGCAAAGCCCGTTTATTCTCCGCGCCGCGGCAAGCGCCTCGCGTCTGCGCCTCTCATGCGCCCTGAGCGCCTCGTCATCCCGGCACTTTTTCAGGCTTTCGGAAAAGCGCTCCTCAAGACTCACGCGCCGCGCTCCGAGTCTGAGATTATCCGCAAGGCAGAGTGCCGTAAGCTCAAGCGAGGCCGCCTCCTCCGGCTCGTGATGCCGCCGAACCAGCTCCGCCTCACGGGTATAGCCGAGCTCGCTCAGCCAGTCCGCGCCGCGCCGTGAATGCTCCGGCAGACTCCGCGCAATATCGTGCAGCAGCGCCGCGTTTTCCACAAGCTCCGCTTCGATATCATTCCCGCTTTCCTTCAGCGCAGCGGCAATCCTCAGCGCTTCCTCGGCGGTGGCGGCGCAATGCTCAATGACCTTCTCCGGTGCTCCCGCAGCGTGCAGCAGGCGCAGACACAAGGCTCTGTCCAACTCAGGCCGCGGAGCCTCGCCGATTTTCACAAGGCGAAAGCCGCCGTCATATTCGAGCGTCACGCAGGCGCAGTACGGGACACGGTACTCCCGGCTGCTCTCAAGCGCGGTTCCGAAAAGCCTTGCCGCCATGAGTCTGATGACCGCCGAGTGGGAAATCGCCGCGATATCCCCGCTGCTTTTGTCAAGACATTCCATGAGCGCCTCCTCAAAGCGGCAAAGCGCCGCCCGCGGCTCCTCCGCGCCGGGTATCGGAACGCTCATATCCACGCCGCGCCGCTCGTACAGCTCCGGAAAACGCTCCTTTATCTCGCGGAAGCTCAGACCGTCCCACAGTCCCATATCCGCCTCACGAAGTCCCGGTACAACTACAGCCGAGGGTGAAAAATACGCCGCCGTCTCGCGCGCTCTCGAAAGCGGGCTTGTAAATACCGCGCTTATCCCGGCGTGCTCAAGCTCCCGCGCCGCAAGACAGGACTGCATATGCCCTATCGTGCCGAGCGGAATATCCGTCCTCCCGAGGCAGCAGCTCCCGTCCGGGAAATCCGGCCTTCCGTGCCGGATAAGATACACGCGCCGGCTCACAGCAGCTCACCGAAGCAGTCCTGAAAGAGCCGGTCGCCCTTCTCACGCAGTCTCCGCTCAAATTCGTTATATTTCTCCAAAAGGCGCAGCCCGTCTCCCGTAAGCCTGCTCTGACCGCCGCCGAGTCCGCCCTGACTGCGCTCAACCAACGTCCGCCCGAGCTCCGTTTCAAGGCGGCGTATTATGTTCCAGCCGGTCGAATACGATATCTGCATACGCTGACAGGCGCTGCGAACGGAATTCGTCTCCTCGACAAGCGTGAGGAGCATTGCAATCTTCCGGTCAAAAAAGACCTTCTCCTTTGCAAGCTCCACGTTTATTATCGGTCTTACAAGCTGCCGATTGTGATAGCTCAAAAGCGCCCTGTAGTCCTCCGGGGTGTCCGCGTCATGCAGGATGCCGCTGTCCTCAACGGCTATCTCCGTCATCTCCGCACCGCAGTGCTCGATAGCGCCGCCGAGTCCGCCCTCTCCGCGATAAGCCAGAATAGTGTCCACAAGCTCCGTGCCTATTAAAATCGGATGCCCGCGCCTGCCCTCGCACACCGGGCACACGAGCCTTGCCCCGCAGTCCATGAGTGCGCTCACGGTGGAGGCGGTAAAAAGCGGGATGTCAACCGGCGTAAATAAAATGCCGTCGCACTTATCCTTGAGATACTCAAGCCCGATTTTTGCCGAGTCGAACATCTGGGTCGTGCGGTACTGCTCGTTGCGGAGAAAAATAAGCCCGTTGTTTGCCAGATGGTGCTCAAGCTCCCACGCATTATGCCCCGTGACCATGACTATCCTCGTCACGCCGGACTGACGGAGCGTTGCGACTATGCGCTGCGCTATTGAAATCGAGCCGATATTGAGCATAGGCTTGAATTCTCCCATGCGTGACGACATCCCCGCCGCGACTATAAGTGCCCCGAACTGCATATATCCTCCCTCCCAGTGAAAAGCAATTTTAGCATTTTTATCCAATACATTATTAAAAATGCATTAAAATACAAAAACCCCGCGCGTTGAATTTCAAATCCGTGAACGGTACGAACGAGAGCAGTTCAAGCGCAGGGTTTATATCAATATTACACAAGAAGCAAGGAGAAGTCAAGGAAATCGACGCAAAATATTTGCATAATGCACAAAAACAATGTTATTTTTTCTACGAGTTATATCTGTATGATAGTTGCTACTCCGATTTCTCTACCGTAAAATATAATTGAAGATATTAAGCAGGAGGCAGACATGGAGGACAAACGCTTTGAGCTCCGGGCAGAGCTTGTCACGGTAGAGATCTCAGACCCCCAGACCGGGGAAATATTCCGCAGAGAGCTGCCGATAGAGTACTATGAAAACGCCAATTTTCTTCGCCTGCGCGGTGAAAATCTTGACGGTTCCCTATCCGAGCTTGTGTTCTATACCCCGCGCGGAATTCAAAAGCTCAAGGACGTGAGCGGCAGCGGTGCGGATAAGGACAACTGTCACTGATTCCCCGAGTCTATCCGCAAAGCCGAAAGCTAAGCAAAACAGTGTAAAAAAGTATAATTATAAGAATTAGAGGAGGTATATGAATGATTAAAAAATCACTCGTCATCAATGGAGTACAGCGCATCCTGATTGTTGAGCCTCATGAGACTCTGGCAACGGTTCTGCGTGAGCATCTGCTGCTTACCGGCTGTAAAATCGGCTGCGGCGAGGGTCACTGCGGCGCCTGCAACGTCATTTTAGACGGCAAGGTCACTCGCTCCTGCCTGCTTAAGATGGAGAAAATCAGAGACAACGCGGAGATAACGACGATAGAGGGTGTCGGCACTTTGCACGATATGCACCCGCTTCAGGTCGCGTGGATGGCATACGGCGGAGCGCAGTGCGGCTTCTGCACCCCCGGCTTCATCATCAGCGCCAAGGTGCTGCTCGACAAGAACCCGAACCCGACCCGCGAGGAGGTACGCGACTGGTTCAACAAAAACCGCAACCTCTGCCGCTGCACCGGCTATAAGCCCCTTATCGACGCTACAATGGCGGCTGCCGCCGTCATGCGCGGTGAGATGAGCAAGGAGGATCTTGTATTCAAGCCCACCGGAGACAGCATCAAGGGCACGAAATACATCCGTCCCTCCGCCGCGCAGAAGGTCACCGGCACTTGGGACTTCGGCGCCGACGATGCGCTCAAGATGCCCGAGAATACGCTTCGCCTCGCCCTCACGCAGGCCACGGTATCTCACGCCAACATCAAGAGCATCGACACTTCCGAGGCCGAGAAGATGCCCGGCGTCTTTAAGGTCATCACCTATAAGGATATTCTTGCCGCAGGCGGCACCAACAAGATAAACGGCCTTGTCATGCTCCCCAAGCACAACAAGACCGACGGCTTTGAGCGTCCCGTGCTCTGCTCGGACAAGATATTCCAGTTCGGCGATGCAATAGCCATCGTCGCGGCGGACACCGAGGCGCACGCCCGCGCCGCTGCGGACGCCGTCAAGGTGGAGATCGAGGAGCTTCCCGCCTACATGAACGCCATGGACGCGAAGGAGCCTGACGCTATTGAAATTCACCCCGGCATACCCAACGTCTTCTACGAGACGAACTGCATCAAGGGACCCGACTTTGATTGGGACAGCATCCCCGACGCACAGCAGGTCGAGATAGAGAGCTACTGCTCGCGTCAGCCGCACCTGCACCTTGAGCCCGACTGCGGCTACGGCTACATAGACGAGGACGGCATGGTCACCGTTCACTCCAAGTCCATCGGCATACATCTTCATATGCCGATGATAGCGGGCGGCATCGGCGTTCCGATGGAGGAGCTTCGCCTTGTGCAGAACCACACGGGCGGCACCTTCGGCTATAAGTTCTCCCCGACAAACGAGGCGCTCATCGGCGCTGCGGTAAAAATCACCGGCCGCCCCGTCTCGCTCGTATTCAATCAGTTCCAGAACATCACCTACACCGGCAAGCGCTCCCCCGCCTTCATGCACATCAAGCTCGGCGCGGACAAGGACGGCAAGCTGCTTGCAATGTGGGGCGATAACTACGTTGACCACGGTCCCTACTCCGAGTTCGGCGATCTGCTCACCATGCGTCTGAGCCAGTTTACCGGCGCGGGCTACGGCATCCCCTCCATCCGCAACAAGAGCCAGACCGTGTTCACAAACCATGCATGGGGCTCCGCCTTCCGTGCCTACGGCTCGCCGCAGTCCTTCATGGGCTCCGATATCGCAATCGACTGCCTTGCCGCCAAGATGGGCATAGACCCCTTCGAGATGCGCGCAATGAACTGCTACAAGGCCTCCGAGCACACCACCATTCCCACCGGCTACGCTCCCGACGTTTACTGTGAGGAGGAGCTCTTCGACAAGGCTCGTCCGCTGTACGAGGCGGCCAAGAAGCGTGTCGCGGAGAAGAATGCCGCCTCCGACGGGCGCTATAAGTACGGCATCGGCGTGTCCCTCGGCGTTTACGGCTGCGGACTTGACGGCGTTGACGCCTCCTCCGCCTTTGCCGAGCTCAACCCCGACGGCACGGTCACGATGTACGCCTCCTGGGAGGATCACGGTCAGGGCGCCGACATGGGTATTGTCGCCTCCGCGCATGAGACTCTGCGTCAGGCCGGTATAAAGCCCGAGCAGATTCGTCTTGTCATGAACGACACCAAGGTCACCCCGAACTCCGGTCCTGCGGGCGGCTCCCGCTCTCAGGTCATGACCGGCAACGCCTGCCGCCTCGCCGCCGAAAATCTGCTTGCCGCGATGCGCAAGGAGGACGGCAGCTACCGCAGCTATGACGAGATGGTAGCCGAGGGCATAGAGACGAAGGTCGAGGGCAACTGGGTCACGACCTACTGCGCCGACCACCCCATCGATCAGGATACCGCACAGGGCGAGCCCTTTGCGACCTATATGTACACCATCTTCATGCCCGAGGTTCGCGTTGACACTCAGACCGGCAAGGTCAAGGTCGAGAAGTTCACGAGCGTTGCCGACGTCGGTACGATCATGAACAGGCTTCTCGTTGAGGGCAACTTCTACGGCGGTCTTGTTCAGGGCATTGGTCTTGCACTGACCGAGGACTTTGACGATCTGGAGAAGGAGACGAGCCTGCTCAAGTGCGGCATCCCCTACCCGAACGATGCTCCGGACGACATCGAGCTCCACTTCATCGAGACCTACCGTCCCAACGGTCCCTACGGTGCCGCAGGCTGCGGCGAGGCTCCGCTGGATGCACCGCATCCCGCCATCCTCAACGCGATTTATAACGCCACGGGCGCGCGCATCACGCGCATCCCGGCAAGACCCGACAAGGTGCTTGCAGCGCTCAAGGCGCTTGAAAACTAAGCTTTGCCATCAAGCAAAAAAATGTTATAATAGAGAGACCTTTAATAAGGTCTCTCTATTAGGTTTATAAAGAGGTGAGCTCATGTCGGTAATTCAGGAGCGCGGCTCCACGCACGTCTACAAGGTCAACAGAATATCCAAGGACGAGATCGAAAACATGGTGTCGCTGTGCGTCTACGACCAGCCCGCCTTCTGCTCCGCCGCCTGCCCCTTGAAGTTAGATGCCAAGGCAATGCTTGCCGCCGCGGCGGACGGGGATTTTAAGAAGGCGCTCGGGCTATACGAAAAGGCGGTGATTTTTCCGAACGTCGTCTCCGCCGGGTGCAGCGCCCCATGCGAGGCGAAGTGCAAGCTTTCCGAGCTTGGCGAGGGCATAGCGGTACGCGATATTGAGCGCGCCGTGACCCGCTTCGGTGAAAAATCGCGCTCCGGCGGCGTTTTCCGCATGAAGAAAAAGAAAAGCGTCGCCATCTTCGGCTCCGGGCTTTTCGCGCTCTTCCTCGCGGGTGAGATTGAGAAAAAGGCCTACCCGCTCACGGTGTTCTGCGAGGAGGCTAACCTGAGCGCCTTTCTTCGCGCGGCAGCGCCATTTCTCGATGAGACGGCCTTTGCCGATGAGCTTGGCAGATTAAAGACCAAGGATATATGCTTTGAGTTCGGCTGCACGCTCAGCGGAGAATTATATGCTGAAAAGTGCGGCGGCTTTGACGTGCTATGCGCCTCGGCTGCGGCGGCAAGGGGCTTTTTCCCGGACGCCGTCTGTGATGAGCGTTATATGCTCTGTGCGGCTCGCTCTCTCGTCATGGGCGCAGACGGCAGTGATGTGCTCAGCGCCGCATTTTCCGCAAAAAAGGCAGCGCTCACGGTAGACCGCCTTGCGCAAAGGCTCGCGCCCGATAATATGCGCGGCAGCGAGGGCGCCGTTGAGACAAAGCTATACGCAAGCCTTGACAATGTCGGCTCGCTGCACCGTGTCGAGTGCGGCGCGGAGGGCTACACGCGCGAGGAGGCCATCGAGGAGGCCAAGCGCTGCATACAGTGCCGCTGCGACGAGTGCATGAAGGCCTGCGCCTATCTCAAGCACTATAAAAAATACCCCGGTCTGCTGGCGCGGGAGATATATAACAACACTCAGATAATAATGGGCGACCACCCGCTCAACAAGGCCATGAACGCCTGTGCGCTCTGCGGTCAGTGTACGGTCGTCTGCCCCAAGGGTATCGACATGGCGCAGGTCTGCAAGAGCGCCCGCGAGAACATGGTTTCGACCGATAAAATGCCGCTTGCGCCGCATGAGTTTGCGCTTATGGATATGCTTTTCTCAAACGGTGAGGCTTTCCTATGCCGCAGGCAGCCCGGATATGATAAGTGCATATATGTCTTTTTCCCCGGCTGTCAGTCCTCCGCCATCGCTCCGGTGACGGTACGCGCGGCGTATGAGGATCTATGCGCGCGCCTTGAGGGCGGCGTTGCGCTGATGCTCGGCTGCTGCGGCGCGATATGCGATTGGGCGGGGCGCTATGAGATGTACGGGCAGCAATTTGAGTTTATCGAAAACGAGCTTGCAAAGCTTGGATATCCCACGGTCATTGCCGCCTGCCCCAGCTGCAAAAAGGAGCTTTCGGGGCATGAGAATATAGAAATTGTCGGAATATGGGACGTATTGCAGGAAATCGGGCTTCCCAAGGAAGCTAAGCTGCTTGAGCGCTGCGCCGCGCTGCACGATTCCTGCGGTGCGCGCGGAGACGCGGAGACTCAGCGCAGTGTGCGCGCCATTCTGGAAAGGCTCGGCGTTTCGATACTTGAGACGGAATACTCCGGCGACCGCTCCCCCTGCTGCGGCTACGGCGGTCTGACCTCATACACAAACCGTGAGCTTGCCCACGAGCTTGCGGAAAAATGCCTTGAGCGCAGTGACGCGCCCTATGTCAGCTACTGCATGGCCTGCCGTGACCGCTTTGCGCGGGAGGGGCGGGAGTCGCGGCATATACTTGAGCTTGTGTACGGCACGGACGCGGGTGCGCCGCCCGATATAAGCGAAAAGCGCTACAACCGCCTTACGCTGAAAAATGAACTGCTCCGGGATATCTGGGGCGAGGAGACTATGAACATGAATTTGCCCTATAAGCTGGAATTTGACGAGGCCGCGCTCAAAATGATGGACGAGCGCATGATATTAAAATCCGACGTCATATCCGTCATTGACGCATACCGCGAAAGCGGCGAGGCGATAGAGGACGCCGACACCGGCTATCTAATGCTGAGAGCGAGACTCGGGAACGTGACCTTCTGGGTCGCGCTTACTGAGGACGAGGAGGGCTACACGGTCCGCCGCGCTTACAGCCACAGGATGAACGTCATTAAACGTCAGGAGTGATAGCATGCAGGACAGAACGTATTACACCATTGACCCGCTGGGTAAGCTCAAATGCAGAAAATGCGGCGTCGCGCTCGTCAAGGGCAAGGCAAAATTCATGTATCTCGATAACGGCTTCCCCGTAGAGCTGCCGGTCTGTCCGCGCTGCGGCTTTGTCTATGTACCGGAGGAGCTTGCGCTGGGAAAGGTTCTCTCCGTCGAGAAGGCGCTGGAGGACAAATGAACGGGCATCCGGGAGGAGACGCGCACACCATGCGCATGATAGAGCTTTGCGCCCTGTCTCCGGGCGCTCGTGTGCTCGACATGGGCGCGGGCGAGGGTGAGGCGGTCGCCCTGCTGCGCGCTCATGGACTTGACGCCGTCGGCATTGATTTGATTCCGTGCGGAGAAAACGTCGTTCGCGGCGATATGCTGCACAGCGGCTATCCCGACGAAGGCTTTGATGCGATTATATCTCAGTGCGCATTTTATGTGAGCGGAGATGCAAAGGCCGCGCTCCGGGAAAGTTGGCGGCTTCTCAGAGACGGCGGCGTTTTGGCTCTGTCGGACGTATTTTTCGACTCTCCCGAGGCGCTTTTAGCCTCGTCGGGCTTCAGTCTTGAGCATATCGAGGACATGACCGAGCAGTGGCGCGAGTATTATTTTGCCGCGCTTTGGAGCGGAGAGACTATCGGCTGCCCGAAAACCAATTTAAAATGCAGATATTATTTAATCATATGCAGAAAGGAAATGCCTGATGGATCTTTTTGACAGGGTAATGGAGCTTTCACGCTACGGCTATTTCTGCGGTCAGATTTTGGCAAAGCTCCTGCTTGAGACGATAGGCGAGGAAAACCCCGGCCTTGTCAAGGCTATGGGCGGGCTCAACGGCGGAGTCGGCTTCTCCGGCGGCTGCTGCGGCTGCATGAGCGGCGGTGCGTGCATCATATCCTATTTCACCGGTAAGGGCGAGGACACCGGCATGGACTCACCTGAGCACAAGGCGGCGCTGGGTGAGTTTACCCGCTGGTTCAAGGACGAAATGACGATATACTACGGCGGCTACGAGTGCGAGGACATAACCCACGGCAACCCCGCAAAGCGCGTGGAGCTGTGCCCGCAGATAATCGCCTCCACCTACGAAAAGTGCATGGAAATACTCTCCGAAAGGGGGCTTATCTGATGCGCGTCGGGCGGACGGAGAGCGTGTGCCCGGTGTGCCTGAGAAAGCTTTCCGCAGAAAAGCGCACGGGTGCAGACGGCTATATCTATATGGACAAGCAGTGCCCCGAGCACGGCAAATTCAGCACGCTCATCTGGGAGGACAATCTCATAAGCTATATGCGCTGGAACCTCGGCAGCAGCACCGTGGAGCCGCCGGTAAACGGCAAGGACGCGAAAAACGGCTGTCCGAACGACTGCGGACTCTGCAAGGAGCATTTGCGTAAGGGCTGCTGTATGCTGCTGGAGCTCACAACGCGCTGCAATCTCCGCTGCCCCGTGTGCTTTGCCTCTGCGGGCACGGACGAGCGCGAGCTCAGCATGGAGGAAATCGAGCGGCAGTACGATTATCTCATGTCGCACGGCGGTCCGTTTAATATTCAGCTCTCGGGCGGAGAGCCGAGCATGCGGGACGATTTGCCGGAGATAATAGCCCTCGGGCGCAAAAAGGGCTTTAGCTTTTTCCAGCTCAACACAAACGGCATACGCCTTGCAGCTGATGCGGAATACGCCCAGACGCTCAAGGCGGCGGGGCTCAACACGGTGTTTTTGCAATTTGACGGTGTGGACGACGCGGTCTATATGACACTGCGCGGGCGGGCGCTCATGGCCGAAAAGCTTGCCGCGATAGAAAACTGCGCGGCGGTGGGGCTTGGCATAGTGCTTGTGCCGGTCATAGCGCCGGGAGTGAACGACGCGCAGGTCGGCGATATACTGCGCTTCGCCCTTGAGCGTATGCCAGCAATACGCGGAGTGCATTTTCAGCCCATCAGCTACTTCGGGCGCTGCGGGCTTGAGCGGCCGGAAAAGCCCATCACCATACCGCGTATGCTTCGTCTCATCGAGGAGCAGATGTGCGGCGCGATGCATGCACAGGACTTTGCCGGCGGCGGGGCGGAAAATCCCTACTGCTCCTTCCACGCAAGCTATCTGCGCCGCGCGGACGGCAGTCTCCGTCTGCTGCCGAAGAAATCCGGCGCCTCCGCCTGCTGCTGCACGACCTCGGACGATTCGCGCAGCTACGTCGCCAAGCAGTGGAACGGCGAGGACGAGCCGGACTATGCCTCCGACCCGGAGCTTTGCGAGACCTCGGCGCTCGATGATTTTCTTGAGCAGGCGCGGCGGAGAACCTTCGCCGTATCGGGTATGATTTTTCAGGACGCATATAATCTTGATCTTGAGCGGCTGCGCCGCTGCTATATCTGCGAGGTCGATTCAGAATTCGGCATGGTACCGTTTTGCGCGTATAACCTGACGAACACGGAAGGCAGGGCGCTGTATAGACGATGACAAGGACAAGACTTGACGCGCTCATATGTGAGCAGGAGAGACTTGAGTCGCTGACGCGCACGGACATACGGCGCATACAGCTTGAAAGACTCAACGCGCTGCTTGCCCGTGAGCGGGAGCGCGGCGGATTTTATTCCGGGCTCCCGGCGCGCTTAGACGCTTTGGCAGAGCTTTCCGAGCTACCCTTTACGACGCAGACGGAGCTTGCGGAAAACGCGGGAGCCATGCTCCTGTGCTCTCAGTCGGAGGTGCAGCGCGTGATAAGCGATGTGACGAGCGGAACGACCGGCATTGGAAAGCGCGTATTCTATACCCGCGCCGACTGTGAGCGCACGGTGCGGCTTTTCATGGCGGGTCTGGGTGAGCTTATATTTCCCGGCGGCAGGACGCTGATATGTATGCCCTTCTCGGGTCAATTCGGTCTGGGCGAGCTTATCGCCGAGGCGGTGAGGCGGCTGGGCGCAAGTCCGATACGTGCGGGAGCACAGCTCAGCTATCTTGAGCTTAGTGAGCTGATGCGCGCGGAAAGACCGGACAGCTTTGTCGGTATGCCGGTGCAGCTTTTGAGCCTACTTCGCGTATGCGGCAGAGGCAGTTTGGAAAGGGCGCTCGTCAGCGCGGATGCCTGCCCTGAAGGCGTCATATCGGAGGCGGAAAAGCTTCTCGGCAGCAGACTTTTCCCGCATTACGGCTCCCGCGAAATGGGACTCGGCGGCGCGGTCTGCTGTCCGGCGCACGAGGGTATGCATCTGCGCGAAAACCATATTATTGCCGAGATCATAGACGAAAACGGCCGCCAAGCCCCGGTCGGGGAATACGGTGAGCTTGTGATAACGACGATTGGCATGGACGCTATACCGCTTATCAGATACCGCACGGGCGATCGCACAAGAATTCTCCCGCAGCCCTGTCCCTGCGGCAGTGAGCTTATTCGCCTTGACCGGGTACGCCGCGAGACGGCGAGCTGCATGGAGAGCTTTGATAACCGGGTTTTCGCCGATGCCCTTATTGTCGATTACACTGCGGCATACCGGGACGAAAGATATATAATCAACGCGCTGACGCTCGGCGAGCACGAGCCCTCTGAGCTCTTCAAATCGGTTTTCGGAGAGAATACTGAGCTTCACCTGCGCGCCGTCACGGGAGCCGACAGGTCGATGTATGCGGGAAAGCGTGTGCTCTTGAGCTGAAAATCGAATAGCAAGAATAATAATCAAAAAACCAGAGTGCTTAACTCTGGTTTGCTGACCGTAGACAAAGCTGTCGGCAATGTATGCGGAATCGGGAAAAAACAACACTCGGTGCGGTGCAGACAGGCAGACGTGTAACGGATAGTGTGCATCCGCACCCGGCTTCCGGTTTGCAAACCGGAAGGCGGCAGCTGAGAGAGACTAAAATGAGGGTTAAATAATTTCTGACTTAAAAAGCATTCCGGCCGGATATTACGGCATTGTACAGCGCCGTTTGCAGCCGCGGCAGAGTGAAGTGTTTCCGTACATAATTAACGCCGCTTTGACTGCGAAGCATCGGCGCTTACCGGTGAAATCATCGCATCAGTCCGCGTGGAGGCAGGGCTGCCGCCGGGAGAAAAAGGCTCCGCGCCGCTTGAGTAATTCAGCGGCGCGGAGCCTTACTTTCTGTGCCGGCCCGTTGACGGCGGCATACGTATGCCGCTGCTTTATGAACGCCGGGCCATGGCGTTTTCATTGCTGCCGGTATTAAGGAAAAATTTTTCTCACCCTCTGAGAAAAATGTAATAATAAGACGAAAAAAGCGCAGGAAGCATTGACAGAATCTCATTTTGCAGATACACTTGAAAAAAGAAAGGCGGTGTGTATATGCCCGTGAACTATATTGAGACAGGAAGCACGGACCCGTGTTTCAACCTTGCATTTGAGGAATACATCCTGAAAAACAGGCGAGAGGGCGATTGGCTGATGCTCTGGCAGAACGCAAACACTGTCGTGGTCGGCCTCAACCAGAATACGGCGGAGGAAATAAACGCGGCGTTTGTCCGGGAACATAACATTACCGTCGTACGCCGTACCACAGGCGGAGGGGCTGTATACCACGATCTCGGCAACCTGAATTACTCGTTCATCACCGATCTCGGCGACGCGGCCAGCATGAGCATTGAGCAGTTTTCGCGTCCTGTCTGCCGGGCGCTTGCGGCCATGGGCGTCAGGGCTGAGGTCAGCGGACGCAATGACATAATGGTCGGCGGGAAAAAGGTCTCCGGTGTGGCGCAGCGTATATATAAGGACCGCATCCTGCACCACGGCACGCTGCTGTTTGATTCGAACGGCGCGATGATCGCAGGCGCACTGAACGCGGACAAGGCAAAATTCGACTCGAAAAGCGCCAAGTCGGTCAGCGCCAGAGTCGGGAATATAAAGGACTGCTTGGCGGAAGAGATGAGCATGCGGGAGTTCTGGGCCTGCCTGCAGCGTCAGCTGAGTCTTGACGGCGCCGTCAGGCGCAGTCTCAGCCGGGAGGAACTCGAGCGTATATCGGCCGAGGCGGATTCAAAGTACCGCTCCTGGGACTGGACTTACGGCCGGAGCCCGGACTACAGCTTCAGGAACCGCGTCAGATATCCGGGCGGGACTCTGGAGGTGCGTATGAACGTCGAGCACGGAATAATTAAGGATATCTCGTTTACCGGCGATTTTATGGCGGTGACGGATAACGGCGCCGCCGTAGCGGCCCTGACCGGGCAGAGACTCCGCCGCGGGGATGTGCGTGCGGCTCTGGCCGGGACGGATATTGCCGCGGCCTTCGGTGGCATCACTCCGGACGAGATAGTCGCGGCGATATTCATGGACGGCGCAGAGAAAAAGGAAGGGTGCGAAAATGGATAAGAGCATTGACATAGAGCTTGGAAAAGAGCTCTGGGCTGACTTTATATATGAGGGGCGGCTGGATCCGAGAATACGCCCGGAGATAGCCGACTCATGGAAAAAGTGCCGTCAGGCCGGGGTGAATCCAGCCGGGGGCGAGGGCAGATATGTTGATGCGGCGGTATTCCAGAGCATATACTCCGCTAACCGGATACTGATAGACACGGCTCTGCCGATAATGCGCAGCGTTTTTCAGATAGTCCAGGACACAAGCTATCTCATGGTCCTGACTGACAGTGTCGGGTATATTCTCGAGACCATGGGCGACGAGGAGATACTCATAAAAAGTGAAAACCTGCGCTTCGGAAAGGGACATCTGTGGAACAGCCTTGAGGTCGGCACCAACGCCATAAGCGTCGCGCTGGAGTATGACCGGGCCATACAGATGGTCGGGGCGGAGCACTATTGCCGTTCGCACCATACCTGGACCTGCTCCGCCGCGCCGATACACGGTGTCGAAGGGGAGATCATCGGGTGCATAAACTTCTCCGGCACTATTGAAAGCGCGCATGAGCATACGTTGGCGCTAGCTCTTGCGGCGGCCTACGGAATAGAGAGCCAGATAAAGATAAAGCATAACGCACAGCTGCTGAACACAGCCCTCGATGCGAGCAATGACGCGATATTTCTGGTCAATGGCGCCTACAGGACCTTATGGATGAATGCCGCCGCCAGGAAGCTGGCCGGCCCGGAGGCCGATAAAATGTCAGAAAACGATTTCCGCGATATACTTCCCGACGTGAACTGGCAGGACCGCCGGGATTATTTCTCAGATGATACGCGTTTCGTGCTGGGAGACAAGCTGATATACTGCGGCGTCGACGTGCACTATCTCGACAGCTTCGGTACACCGGCCTACAGTATTGCTCTTAAGAAACAGAAGCATTTGCTCAACGCGGTCAACCGCCTGAGCCGCAATAAGGCCAGATATAAATTTGAGGACTTCCTGACCAACGATGGGACAACGCAGAAAATGCTCACGCTTGCGAAGCGTTACGCCGAATATGAGGGAAATATCCTGATCGAGGGTGAGAGCGGGACAGGCAAGGAGATGATCGCGCAGGCGATACATAACGCAGGATCGCATCGTGACGGACCATTCGTCACAATAAACTGCGCCTCCATTCCGAGGGAAATGATGGAATCCGAGCTGTTCGGCTGTGAGGTAGGGGCTTTTGGCGGGAAAATAACCGAGAGCAGTCCGGGACGCTTTGAGCTTGCGCAGAACGGCACTGCCTTTCTCAACGAGATATCCGAGATGCCGCTGGAGCTACAGGCCAAGATACTGCATACAGTGGAGACCCATACGGTCAGGAGACTTGGCAGCACGCGTGATATCCGCCTGAATATCCGTATCATATCTGCCTCGGGCCGGCCGGTAGCGCCGTTGGTCGGGAGCGGCAGCTTCAGACGCGATCTGTACCACCGTCTTGACGTGCTGCGTCTGGACATAAGGCCCCTGCGGGAGCGTCAGTGCGATATAATTCTCTGTGCGCAGAAAATGCTTGACCAGCTCAACTTCAGATACCCCGAACTCAAAAAGACAGCGACGCCGGAGTTTATGACCGGGCTTCTGAACTGCGACTGGCCCGGCAATGTCCGCCAGCTGCAAAACAGTATTGAACGGGTCTTTTATTCCGAGACCGGAGGCACGCTCACGGAGGAAAGTCTGAAGTATGTATACGGAGAGCTCACGGAGGAGATGCCGGAACGGCTGTGCGCAGAGAGCAATCAGGTGTCAGAGATAGCGGATGCGCTGGAGAGCTGCGGCGGCGACGTGGGAGCCGCGGCGGCTGTGCTGGGTATAAGCCGTGCGACCCTGTACCGCCGGCTCAAAAAATACAATATCGACCCGAAACGCTCCAGAAAGTGAGAGCGAAAGCGCTGTTAATACCCGGCGCGGGGGAGTGCTGTTAATATCCGGTGAGGCAGCGTGAATACCATTTTGCAAGGCGCCGGATGATGCGGCGGTGCCCCGGGACACAACTGAAAGCGGGCGTGAACGCTCTGGATTCTGCATTATACGCGTCGATGCGCAGGGTACAGCGGCTGAAGTACGTCACTTAATCGAAAAAACATTATAAAGAGCTTATCCTGCGGTAGCGGCGGAACAGAATCTCTTCTGTTCCGCCGCTTTTATACCATTTCCGTCACCTGGCGGGGAGACCTTGCCGGCTGCCGCCGGAGGCCGGTATCGTCTCATAATCGCAGCTCTGTTTCATGCGCGGTGAGACGGGGAGTGAGAATGAATAGCATTCGTTTTGATATTACAATTGCAAATAGTGCAGGTCGTGAGAAAACAAATGCGTCAATCTGTATAAAGTTCTGAAAAATGATTAAACAGACGTTTTTAATTGATAAATGGGTGAGAATAGTATATACTACAGAAAAAGAAAGAACGGCCACGGCACCTGCGGACATGCGGGTTTCGCGACTGCGGCGCATGTTCGACATAAATATCGCGGGTATGTGACATATAATCCGTAGGAGTTGAAATATATAAGGCAGGCGGAGAAAAACGGCGGCCTTATATATTTACACTTATACATAAGTATATAAGAAAATGTTGAAGGAGGTTATTTAATGGCAATCAGCAACGAACTGATGAAGGACATGTATGTGCGCATGAGACGCATACGTGACTTCGAGAGTACCGCAGCCAAGCTGTTCGCAGAGGGCAAGGTACCCGGCTTCGTTCACCTCTATCTGGGTGAGGAAGCCATCGCACCTGCGGTATGTGAGTGCCTGCGTGACGACGATTTCATCACCAGCACTCACCGCGGACACGGTCATATCATTGCGAAGGGCGGCGACCTCAAGCTTATGATGGCCGAGCTTTTCGGACGGGAGACCGGCTACTGCAAGGGCAAGGGAGGCTCGATGCATATCGCCGACCGTGACAAGGGCATCCTCGGCGCCAACGGTATAGTCGGCGCGGGCCACTGCATCTCCACCGGTGCGGGCCTGTCCATCAAGCTTAGAAAGACCGACCAGGTATGCGTCTGCTTCTTCGGCGACGGCTCGACCAACCAGGGTACTTTCCATGAGTCCCTAAACCTGGCGTCCATCTGGAAGCTGCCGATAGTCTTTGTCTGCGAGAATAACAATTACGGCATCTCGATGAGTCAGGCGCGCCATCAGGCCATCAAGGACGTGGCCGACAGGGCCGCGGCATATAACATGCCGGGTATCAGTGTCGACGGCAACGATCCTCTCGCGGTTTATGAGGCGGCCTTTGAGGCGGTCGCCAGAGCGAGAGCGGGCAAGGGACCCACGCTCATCGAATGCAAAACCTACCGCCAGCACGGCCACTTCGAGGGCGACCCGGCTACATACAAGCCCAAGGAGGAACAGGCGGCGTGGATAGCCAAGGATCCGCTGCCGCGTTTCGCCAAGTTCCTTATTGACAACGGCGTTATGAGCGCGGAGGAGGTAGAGGCGGTCGACAAAAAGGTCGCGAAGGAGATCGAAGACGCCATCGGCTTTGCCGAGGCCCAGCCCATACCATCTCCGGAGAGCAGCGTCGTGGATGTCTATTCCGATATCGTTGAGGAGGTGCGCGAAAGATGAAAATGATGACTTACGCTGAAGGCATCCGCGAGGGCATGAGCATACGGATGCGTGAAAACCCCAACGTCGTACTGTTCGGCGAAGACGTCGGCGCGTTCGGCGGCTGCTTCGGTGTCAGCGCCGGAATGATAGATGAGTTCGGCCCTGATAGAGTGCGCGACACGCCTATCTCCGAAGGCGCCATCGTCGGCTGCGCGGTCGGCGCGGCGGCGACCGGACTGCGGCCCATCGCCGAGCTGATGTTCTGCGACTTTCTGACCGTCGGCATGGACCAGCTGGTCAATCAGGCGGCGAAGATGCGTTATATGTTCGGCGGCAAGATCTCGATGCCCATGGTACTGCGTATGCCCGCCGGCGCGGGTACCGGTGCCGCGGCGCAGCATTCCCAGTCGCTCGAAGCCTGGGTTACCCATGTACCCGGACTTAAGGTAGTCTATCCCTCCACTGCGGAGGATGCACTCGGCCTGATGCTCAGCGCCATCGACGATGATAACCCCGTCGTATACTTTGAAAACAAGCTGCTCATGGGCGTCAAGTCCGAGGTAAAAAGCCTGGAGCCCATTCCTCTCGGCAAGGGCAGGATAGTCCGCGAGGGCGGCGATCTGTCCATAATCACCTACGGCCGTCAGGTATTCGACGCGCTGAAGGCCGCGGAAGAGCTCGCTAAAGAAGGCATAGAGGCCGAGGTAGTCGACCTGCGCAGTCTCTATCCGCTGGACACCGAACTCATGGAGCAGTCTATCAGCAAGACCCACAAGGCCATCGTCTTTACCGAAGAGGTCAAGCGCGGCGGCTACGGCGGCGAGCTGAGCGCCATCATCGGCGAGGAGATGTTCGATTATCTCGACGCTCCCGTCGCGCGTATCGGCGCGCTGAACACGCCCGTGCCTTTCGCGCCGAACCTTGAGCAGTACTATATGCCAAACGAAAAGGACGTCATCGCTGCGGCGAGGAAGATGTTCTGATACCGGCTTCCAATAACAAATCAAAGGGCTTCCGGGGCCAGCCTCCGGAAGCCCTGCCAATACAGGGAGGTATGCCCATGGCTTCCATAGGCATTATTGCCAACCCCGCGTCGGGCAAGGATATCCGGCGTCTGGTATCCTATGCCACGATAATAGACAATAGTGAAAAGGTGAATATATGCCAGCGTATAGTACTGGCTGCTCAGGAGCTCGGCATAGATGAGTGCGTTTTTATGCCGGAGACCTTCATGATAGGACCGAAGGTGGCGGATAATCTTGAAAACGACGGCGTCATGAAGGCGAGGATAAACGTTCTGGACTTTGAGATTGACGCATCTATGCAGGACACCGTGACCGCGGCCGGGATTATGGAGGAAATGGGCGTCGGCTGCATCGTGGTCCTCGGCGGCGACGGCACCTCGCGGGCAGCGGCCAAGGCAATAAAACGCACGCCGTTAATATCTGTCTCGACCGGCACGAACAATGTCTACCCCACGCTCATGGAGGGCACGGTCGCAGGCATGGCGGCTGCCGCCGTGACTCATATGCCGGAGCCCTATTCCTGCTGCATACATGACAAACGTATTGAGCTGCGCGTCAATGGCGAACTGCGTGACATTGCGCTGATAGACGCCGTGGTGTCCTCGGATTTCTTTGCCGGAGCCCGGGCCATATGGGACCCGTCACGCATTGAGCGTATCGTCGTCTCGCGCTGCCACCCGGCGACCATCGGTTTTTCGGCCATACCCGGAGCCTACAGAATAATCGGCGACGCGGAACCCTGCGGTTTCGCCGTTACTCTGGAGCAGGGCGGCGAAAAGGTGCTCGCATCCATTGCTGCCGGGGTCCTGACAGAGGTTGAGATAAGCGATCCGAAGCTGCTTATGCTGGGGGAGCCGTATGGATTTACGGCGGAGCAGCGCTGCATGATCGCGCTCGACGGAGAAAGGGAAGTGGCTGTTGCCCCCGGAGACAGGGTCGTTATGACCGTGACGGCGGACGGGCCGTGGCGCGTGCTGCCAAAAAAGGCGTTGGAGGAGGCACAGAGACTGGGCATGTACAGACGCTGAATCCCGCTGCTGCCTGAGTCCGGGCAGGCTGCGCCGCACACGGGTTCAGGCAGCATGAAACACATTTATTCTTTTACATAAAGGAGATTTGCAATGGCAAAAGTAGTAGTAATGCCAAAGCTCGGTCTGACCATGACGGAGGGTACGCTCAGCGCATGGAAAAAGAAGGAAGGCGACGCCGTCAAGGAGGGCGAAGCGCTTTTCGAGGTCGAGACGGATAAACTGACCAACACGATAGAGGCCCCCGCCAGCGGCGTCCTGCGCAGGATAATCGTGGCCGAGGGCCGGACGGTGCCCTGTCTGGAGCCGGTTGCGGTCATTGCCGCGGCGGATGAGGACATAAGCGGTCTCACGGGCACTGCCCAGACCGCGCCGACAGCAGCGGAACCGGTTCAGGCGCCTGCGGCCGCTGCGGTCAGGACGCCGGGAGAGCGCCTGATCGCGTCTCCGGCGGCAAAAAAGCTCGCGAAGGAGCTGGGCATAGATATTGCCCTCGTCAGAGGCACCGGCCCGAAGGGCAGAGTGACCGAGGAGGACGTGAAAAACTATAAACCGGCAGCTCCCGCCGCAGAGCAGGAGGAATCCGGCACAAAAGCTTCGCCGCTTGCGGCAAAGATAGCGGCGGATATCGGACTCGATCTGAACGAAGTCGGCTCCCGCGGCCGCGTCCTAGCTGAGGACATACTGAAATATTTGGAGGGCACGCGGGAGAAGGCCGCGGAGGCAGCGCGCGAGGAGATCGTAGCGATGAGCGGCATGCGCAAGGCCATCGCGAAAAATATGCTCAACTCACATATGACCTCGCCGACGGTCACGTTCAACCTCTCCGTAGACATGTCGGCCATGAAGCATTACCGGGAGCAGCTGAAAGGGCAGGACATCAAGGTCAGCTATACCGACCTGCTGGTAAAATTCGTCGCCAGAGCGCTGACGGAATTCCCGCTGCTCAACTGCTCGGTCGAGGACAATAAGATAATCTACAAGCACTATGTGAACATGGGTGTTGCGGTCGCGCTTGACAACGGCCTCGTTGTGCCGAATATCACGGATGCCGACAAAAAGAGCCTTACGGAGATATCTGCCGAGCTGAAAGAACTGGCAAAGCTCGCGCGCGAAGGCGGGCTGCCGATGGAGAAGCTCCGGGGCGGCACGTTTACGATCACAAACCTCGGCATGTACGGCATAGAGAGCTTCTCTCCGATCATAAATCAGCCGGAGGTCGCGATTCTGGGTGTGACCACGATGGAGGACAGGGCGGTCGTGCGTAACGGGGAGATCGTCATACGCCCCATGATGACGCTGAGCCTGACTGCCGACCACCGTGTCGCCGACGGCTCCGTTGCGGCGAGCTTTCTGCAGCGTATAAAGTGCCTGCTGGAAAACCCGGCGCTCATGCTGGCATGACAGGGAGGAAAAACTGATGGGTAAAATAATAGTAATGCCAAAGCTAGGCCTGACCATGACCGAAGGCACTGTGGACGAGTGGAAGAAAAAGGAGGGCGAGCCTGTTAAAGAGGGCGAAGTGCTCTTCTCTGTCTCCACCGATAAGCTCACGAACGACATCGAGGCCACGGCCTCCGGCACGCTGCTGAAGATCGCCGTACAGGCGGGGGAGACTGTGCCCTGCCTCGCTCCCGTGGCTTTCATAGGCGAACCGGGAGAGACCGTCGACCTCGGCACGGCGTCTCCGGCCGACGTATGCAAACCTGCGCAGCCGGCCGGGGACGAAGCCGTAACCGTGCTCGTGATTGGAGGCGGCCCCGGCGGCTACACCGCCGCTATCAGAGCGGCGCAGTTGGGGGCGAAGGTCACGCTGATTGAAAAGGCCCAGGTCGGCGGCACCTGTCTCAACCGTGGCTGTATGCCGACAAAGGCTATGCTGCATACCTCCGAGATATACGAAGCCGCGACCGGCAGCGCCGCTATCGGCATCGTCGGAGCGGATGTCCGCGTAGACTGGGAGAAGGTACAGGGTTTCCGCGCTTCGGTGGTCGAAAAGCTGACTTCGGGAGTGAAAGCCCTTATAAAGCTCAATAAAATCACTCTTGTGGAGGGAAATGCCAAGTTTATAAGCACAAAAACGGTGAAAGTGGAGGATAAAGAATATACCGCGGACAGAATAATCATCGCGGCAGGTTCATATCCGATCATACCCGACATCCCCGGAGTGAAGGACAGCCGTGCCTGCATTGACTCGACTGCCTGCCTGGCTCTGGATCATATCCCGGAGAGTATGCTCGTAATCGGCGGCGGGGTCATCGGACTGGAGCTCGGGACCGTATACCGCCGCTACGGCACAAAGGTCAAAGTCATAGAGGCGACAGAGCGTCTGCTGCCCCTGATGGACGGAGAACTCACCGGCCTGCTGCAGGCGAAGCTCATTGGCGAGGGCATGGATATCCACACCGGTTCTAAGGTCATTTCTGTCAGGGACACGGCAAAGGGCGCTGAGGTGAAGGTCAAATGTCCCGACGGCGAAAAAAGCTTTGAAGTCGAAAAGGTGCTGATCTGCGTCGGACGCGGTCCGCTGACCGAGGGACTTGGGCTTGCCGCGGCCGGCATAAAGACTGACAATGGATTCATCCAGACAAACGAAAAGCTTGAAACGGCTGTACCCGGCGTCTACGCCATAGGCGACTGTACGGGTAAGCTGATGCTGGCCCATGCGGCTATGGCTATGGGTGAGATCGCCGCGGAGAATGCCATGGGCGGCGCACATGTGTTCAGACCGGAGCAGAGCCCGAGCTGCGCCTATGTCGGACCCGAATTTGCCGGCGTCGGCTATACTGAGGAAAAGCTAAGGGAGATGGGAGTCGACTACAAGACAGGCCGCTTCCCGACCAGCGGCAACGGCAGGAGCCTTGTCGCGGGACATACGGACGGAATGATTAAAGTCCTTGCCGGGGCAAAATACGGCGAGATCCTCGGCGTACACATCCTTGCCCCGAGCGCGACGGAGCTCATTGAGGAGGCCGCCCTCGCAATAAGGCTGGAGGCGACGCTGGAGGAGTTCACGGATACTATACACTGCCATCCGACGGTGGCCGAGGCCGTGCGCGAAGCCTGTCTCGCGGCCGACAGGAAAGCAATACATATACCGAACAGAAAGTGAGGCGGGATTATGCTTGAGGCTGCATTTATTTTCATCGCGCCCGGTGCGGACCCCGAAAAGCATCGCGGCACAGTCGAGACTCCCGAAGTCCGGCTGACGTCCATAGGCGTGAGCACTTACGAGAAGGGAGCCGCTGCGGCCAGGGAGATGGCCGACGCGGGCTGCGCCGCAATAGAGCTATGCGGCGGCTTCGGTATACGCGGGACATATCTCGTTGAGCAGGCTGTAGGGGACAGGGCAAAGGTCGGCGCGGTGCGCTTTGATCTGCATCCCGGGCTGGGCTGCAAAAGCGGCGACGAGCTGTTCTGATTCCGAACCAGGAATCAGTTCCGGGTTCCGCGCACCCCAATGCCGCACGGAGGGCGCGTCACTGCGTTTCATACGGAGCCGTCGCGCCTGCGGCGCCGTGAACAGCGCCGGATGTTTTTATGAGAATATATATGAACGCGGATTAAAAGCAAATACGGTCCCCATGTCCCGGCTGTCCGGGACATGGGCCCGTTGACGGAGACCGGTATGGAGCTTATAGATTTGTATGATGGCAGCCGCGTCAGGACGGGCAGGACCGCCGAAAGGGGCTCCGCCGTGCGTCCGGGCGAGTACTGCCTGGTGTCTCATCTCTGCCTGTTCAACGGCCGCGGAGAGCTGCTGGTGCAGCGCCGGAGCGTATATAAAGACCGCTACCCCGGCTGCTGGGATGTATCGGCAGGCGGCTTTGTGCGCAGCGGCGAGGACGCGTCCGACGCCGCGCTCAGAGAGGCGCGGGAGGAGCTGGGCCTGAGTCTGGCGAAGGCTGAGCTGCGTTTTGTTCTGACAGAGCCGTTCTCCTGTGTGTTCGACGACTTCTTTTTTGTGCGCCGGGAGCTGGATGTCTCCGGGCTGGAGCTGCAGAGGAGCGAGCTGTCCGCTGCAGCCTTTGCGTCCGAAAGGGATGTGTTCGATATGCTGCGCTGCGGGGAGTTTGTCGATTACAGCGCCGAACTGCTGCGCCGTATCTTCGCGTTCGAACGTGCGGACAGGACAGAATAAAATTTCCGGGGACAGGCCCAATACGCCTGTCCCCGGAAATTTGCGGAGATAAATCTGAACTTCGGAACGGACAAGTCAATCTCCGGCTTACCTGCCAATCAACCCGACCGGAAAAACACTCCGTCTGAACATCGTTTGTGCCCTGAGCCGCGGCTCAGGGCACAAACATACACGCCGCCTGAGGTGTGTGGAAGGCTGAGCCCTGTAAGCCAAGCGGCCGGAGATGCGCGGAGCGGGACCTCAGGCGAAGAGTCACTTTTTTAAACAGGGCCTGCTGCTTACGGAGCGGAGGGTATAGCCGGTGGAGTCAATGAGCTTCTTCAGCGCGGCCTCGTCCAGAGACTTCTCGCTTATGACCTTCGCCGTGCCGCTCCGGTGGGAGGAGCTGACCTTCCTGACCTTGAATGCGGTGCGTATCGCGTCGTTTATGTGGTTTTCGCACATACCGCACATCATCCCGTCAATCTTCAAATCTGTTTCATATGCTGCTGCGGGGCAGTGAAGAAATCCGCCCGGTGTACTCCTACCGGGACAGCCGCACGGAGGCGGTCATCCCCAAGGCCCACGAAATTCTGCCGTTTGCGGAGCTGTACGCCAAAACCGGCTGCCAGTTTCAGCCCTTCAACAGCATTTATCAGCTCTATGCGGATAAGCTCACGGGCAGGCTGGAGGACGTGACGGACTTCCTGATGATTCCGGAATACCTCCTATGGAAGCTCTGCGGCGTGAAAGCCAAGGAGTACACCAACGCCACCACCACCGGCATGGTCAGCGCCGAAACGGGCGAATTTGACCCGGAGATCATCTCGGCACTGGGCTTGCCGCCCATCTTCCCGAAGCTCCAAAAGCCGGGGACTGTGCTCGGTGAGTATGACGGAATCAAATGCGTCCTCTGTGCCACCCACGACACGGCCTCGGCGGTGGAGGGCATCTCGATGGCGGAAAATGCACCCTACATCTCCTCCGGCACATGGTCGCTGCTGGGCGTCAAAACGCCGAAGCCCCTCACGGATTCCGCCAGTTGCGCCGCCAATTACTCCAACGAGGGCGGCGTGGGCTACAATCGTTACCAAAAAAACATCATGGGCATGTGGCTGGTGAATGAGCTGCAAAAGGAGCTTTGCAGCGGGCTGGGCTTTGCGGAGATCGTGAACGCCGCCAAGGAAAGCCCCTGCGATGCCCTTATCGATGCCATCGCCCCGGAATTTCTGGCTCCCAAGAGCATGAAAGCCGCCTTTGATGGGGCGACCGGCGGGCAGCTCGTCAGCATCGGCGACTATTTTCGCTGTGCCTACCGCAGCCTTGCGGAGAGCTATGTGAAAGCCCTTGCGGAGCTGGAGCGAAACACTGGAATGCAATACGACAAGCTCTACATTGTGGGCGGCGGCGCGAAAAATTAGTTTCTCAACCATCTCACCGCCAAAGCCACCGGCAAGCAGGTCATTGCCCTGCCCATCGAGGCGACGGCGCTGGGCAATCTGAAAATACAGATGGAGGCAGACCTATGATCTATACGGAAGAAAAAGAAAAATACGCAGCTATCGGCGTAGGCACTGAGGCGGCGATTGCGAAGCTGAAAACCGCCCCGGTCTCTCTGCACTGCTGGCAGGGCGATGATGTGCGTGGCTTCGACACCGACCCCACCAAGCCCCTCACCGGCGGCATCCAAACCACCGGCAGCTATCCCGGCCGGGCACGGACACTCCGGGAGCTGATGGCGGACATCGAAGAGGTGCTGAAGTGCCCCGGCACAAAAAAGCTGAACCTCCACGCAAGCTACGCCATTTTTGCCCCCGGTGAATGGGTAGACCGTGACAAATTGGAGCCGAGGCACTTCGCCCCGTGGGTGGAGTTCTGCAAAAAGCACGGTCTCGGCGCGGATTTTAACCCCACCTTCTTCTCTCATCCCAAGTGCGATCCGCTGACACTCTCCAGCCCCAATGAGGAGACCCATCGGTTCTGGGTGGAGCACGGCAAAGCCTGCGTGCGCATTTCTCAATACCTTGCGGAGGAATTGGGCGGTGTGGTCACCATGAACATCTGGACAGGGGACGGCTTCAAGGACATCCCCGCCGACCGTCTGGGACCGCGTATGCGCTACAAGCAGTCCATCGGCGAAATTCTCTCCGAGCCGTTTGACTTTACCAAGGTCAAGCCCTGCGTGGAGAGCAAGGTGTTCGGCATCGGCGTGGAGAGCTACACCGTGGGCAGCGCGGAATTTGCCTTAAGCTACGCCGCCATGAATCGAGATAAGTGCATCCCCCTCATGGACAACGGCCACTATCATCCCACCGAGGTGGTCAGCGACAAAATCCCGGCACTGCTGACCTTCTTCCCGGAGATCGCGCTGCACATCACCCGCCCCGTGCGCTGGGACAGCGACCATGTGGTGCTGTTCGATGATGAAACGAAGGAGCTTTGCAAGGAAATCGTCCGCTGCGGCGGCTTGGACGGGCGCGTTCACATGGCGCTGGACTACTTCGACGCCTCCGTTAACCGCATCGCCGCGTGGGTCACGGGCTTCCGAAATGTGCAAAAGGCGCTGCTGAACGCGCTTTTGACGCCCGACATGACCAAGGAGCAAAACGCGGGCAATTATCCGATGCCAATGTACATGGCACTCATGAATCTTCTGTCCTC
>JABLTK010019857.1_pt1 | contig 30081 bp, 32 predicted proteins | sample 7160131 | NCBI WGS metagenome assembly JABLTK01 (sample SAMN14651221, study PRJNA627086) | human gut metagenome | isolation source: feces | host: Homo sapiens
CATAGAAATAAACCTATGTTAAGTTTAAAACGAGCTCTACACTTTCTTTGGTGCTTCTCTAGTTTTTCTAGGGGGTTTTGGTACTAGAGAAAGGAGTTGATTATATGGAATTACTAATCATACTTACCGTATGTCTCTATATAATTACTTTAGGTGACAGATCTAAAAAAGACTAGGTAAAACTAGTCACAAGAATTTTAGAGACGCACCGAAGTAGGGCTCTCATACTTAAATTATAATATAATATTGTTCCTTTTTCAATATACACAAAAAACGCCAACCAAACGTAAATTGCGGGGGGGGTAGACTTATATAAAATAAACTACAGAAAACTGTAGTTTTTTGGTGGTTTTATGAAGAAAATAATTATTGTTTTAATAGTGTTTAGTTTAATATTTATTTCTTTTTTTGTTTTAAAAAAAGAAGAAGAAAAAGTAAATAAAAATATAAGTGTAATACTAGAAACTGAAGAAGGAAACATAGAAAGTAATACATTTCCAAGTAATGAAGACTATGAATACTTAAGTACAGAATGTGAAAATACAAGTGATTTAGTAAATGTGAATTTTGATGAAAACGCATGGAAACTAAACTTAAATGTAGAAAGAGAAAGTATTGATGGAAAATTTAATTGTACAGTGCACTTTAAAGAAAAAATCAAGTTTGCACAAGATATAATAATTGATAAGTATTCTGTTGATAACAATGAGGGATTAATAAAAATAAATCAGCCTGCCACAGTTCAAACACCAGAATTAGTTGAATACAGATATAGCGGAAGTAATGAAGAGGTTAAAAACTATGTGAGTTTTAATGGAGAAACATGGAGAATAATTGGAGTATTTGAAGTAGAAGGCGAAAACGGGAATTTTGAAAAAAGGCTTAAAATAATGAGAAATGAATCAATTGGTGCATATTCATGGGATGCCAGTGCGGAAGATGTAAATGAGGGTCAAGGAGCAAATCAGTGGGGTGCAAGTGGCTCATATACTAATGGTGCGGATTTAATGAGAGTTTTAAATCCAGGATATGAAAGTAAAAAATATGGGAATAGCTTATATTATAACAGAGGAAAAGGAAGTTGCTATTATACTCATGTCTCTTATGATACACATATTTCTCCATGTGATTTCACTAAAACAGGATTAAAAACTGAAACTAAAGATTTTATAGATAAAGTAAAATGGTATACAGCCGCAGTAAATTATGAGAAATTAACTAGTGAGTTATATAAAGAAGAAAGAGGAAATTTAGTTGGATTAAGTGAAGAAGATGGAATAACTAGAACTACATCATGGATTGGTCTTGTGGGACTAGTAAACATTTCTGACTATGGTTATTCTAGTAAAGATTGTTATGAGTTTTATTCACCCCATGAATATAACACATTAGAAAGTTGTACTTCAAGTTCATGGATGTTAGCTCATGAATTTGAATGGACTATAACACCTGCTGCTGGATTTGCAACAAGAATAATTTACATCTCAGATGATGGTTCTATTGGAAGAAACTTAGGTTATTATCATGATATAATAAGACCCGTTGTTTTTCTTAAAACAAATGTAAAAATAATTAGTGGAAGTGGACTAGAAAGCGATCCATATATTTTAGAGTTAAATTAAAAAATGCCTTTTGGCATTTTTTTATAAAAATATTAACACAAACATTCCTAAGAATAAACAGTATATACTAAACCATTTGAAATTACCTGTCTTAACTAAATTTGCAAACCATTTAATTGTAAAGAATGTAACTACTAATGAAACTATAAATCCAATAGAATATGGAAGTAATATTTCATTTAAATTTCCAGCTTCAATTAAATCTTTTATCCCCAATATAATTGTTCCAAAACTTACTGGAATATATAACATAAATGAATATTTGAAGGCACTTTCTCTTTTTAAATTTCTAAATAATGCAGCTATTAAAGTTGAACCACTTCTACTAATACCAGGAATAACTGCGATTACTTGTACAAGTCCAATTATAAGAGCATCTTTCCAATTTAAATCTTTATCTTTCTTTTCACCTTTGATATTTCTAACAAGGAAAAGAAATAATGCGGTAACTAAAAATGCAATTCCCACAATTTTAATATTTGATAAAGCTGTCTCAATTTCATCTTTAAATAATAATCCAACTATACCAATAGGAATGCTACCTAAAATAATTAACATACAATATTTAAATTCATTATATGTTGTTTTTTTTGTGTCTTTTTTAAAAATATAGCTAAAGAAACTTTTTAATAGTTCTAATATATCTTTTCTATAAAAATACATAATTGCAATTAAACTTCCAAAATTTACTACAATTTCAAAATTTAAATCATTTAATATACCTGTATCTATAATTTGTTTAAGAATAAAAATGTGTCCACTTGAAGATACTGGAATGGGTTCTGTAAAACCTTGAAGCGCTCCTAAAAATATATATTTAAAAATTTCTAATAATGTCATTTTTCTTCACCTAGTTAATTATATAATAAAATTAAAAAAAAAGAAATAGAATTAATAGGTGATGTTAATGTTTTTAAAATATACTTTTTATTTCATAGGAATAATTTTAACATCAACAAGTTTATTTTTTATAATTGTTTATCTAAATTTAATAAATATGGGGTATAGTTTTTTAGAATATGTTAATTTTATTATTAGAAGAATAGAATGCATAAATCTTTTATTTGGTATTTTATTTATGTTTTTAAGCTTAAAAAAAAGAAAGGAAAAGAAAAATGATATATATATACGACGTTTTAGGAAATTTTAATGACGAATTAATAGATTTTTATGATTGGTTAGAATCTGACTATATGGAACATATTAGAAAAATACCAATGATAAAAGTAAGTGAAAAATTTTATATTGATTTAGTGAATAAAAATATTAAAATTGGTAGAGAATTCTTAAATAAAATTAAAAATAAAACAGAAATATTTTCTAGTAATGAAATAGAAAAAATAGAATATGGTGTGTTAATATCTTGTGATTATGATGCATTTTTATGTATTTTAAATAAAGATGGAATAATTAAAGAAATGAGTAGATTACTAATAGATGAAGAAATAGAAATATTAGAAATTGCTAAAGGACTTACTAATTACAAGTTAGATTTTACTTATATTAAAAATGATTTTAAAATAAATAAATATTTGAGAAGTGAAAAAAAAGTAATTGATAAAATAACTAATGTTCTTTTAAAACTAAAAAAAGAAAATAATGAAGAATTTTTAAAATATTTATATTATGAATGGTTTTTAACAACACCAAAATCAAAAGACTTTTATGAAAAATTAGTTAAAGATATTAAAAAAGAATACTTACCAAAACATAATGAATTTTTAAAAATCATAAATATTGCTACTAATAATGTATAAAAATTAAAAAAAGTAGAAATATATATACAAGGAGGAGCAATGAAAAAAGTAATATTATTTGTTCTTGGAATATTTTTAATTGTAGGGTGTGCTAGTATTAAAGATAATCCTAAAATGAAAGTAGAAGAAATACTTAAAAAATATAATAGTTTAAGTGATGAAATACTTATTGACTTAGATAAAAAGATGTTAGAGGCTAATGTAGAAGAGAATTTAAAAGATGACATGAAAGACTTGTATAAAAAACAATATAAAGATATGAAATATAAAATATTAAACGAAAAAATTGATAAAGATGAGGCAATTGTAGAAGTAGAAATAACTGTGTATGATTATTTAACTGCAAAGGAAGAAGCTACAAAATATGTTGATTCTCATAGTGAAGAATTTATGGTTGGTAATGTAGTAGATGATTATAAAATTCAACAATATTTAATTGAAAAACAAGAGGGAACTGAAAAAAGAAGAAAAGAGAAAATAATTTTTAATTTACATAAAGATAATGGAGAGTGGGTTGTAGATAACTTAAATAATGAGACAATTTTAAAAATTCATGGAATATACAAAGATTAAATTATTTAGTCTTTTTTTAATGCTTTACTATATAAAAAACATATTATATAATGAAACTTAGAAAAGGATGGTAAATGTGGATAAAAATAAATTTTTTAACAAAAATAATGTTTTGTTGTTTATTATTATTCTTGTAATTGTTGTTTTACTAAATATTATTGGACTTGCTTTGATAAAAGAAAATGTTACAAAAAATGAAGAAAATAAAAATATTGAAACAAAAACAGATTACAATCTAAAATACAATGGATATTTATTTACTATTCCTTTATCTTTACAACATGAAATTATTGAAGATAACTTATTAATTTCAAATAAAGTAAATAACTGGGAAGCTTCTACAATAATTGTACCTATGGATTATGAAACGATTTATAAAAATGAGAATAAAGAAAAAAACTTGAAAGACAAAGATATAAAAGTAAAAGATATATTAGAAAAAACATATGCGGGAACAACGTATTTGACAATACAAATTACTTATAATGATGAGAACGCTTTACTTGCAATTTCTAACCTTTCGGGTGGCAATAGTATAATGTTTGTTATTACTAATCAAGATAATGATTATTATTATAATTCGTTAGTTGAATTATCACCAGTGGTTAAAAGTGCTAGTTACTATGGGGAAAATTCAAAAGTGATTTTAAGCAAATTTAATAAAGAAGATATTATATCATCTCTAATGGGATAATATAATATTTTTTTTCATAAATTTATTAGGTGAGTTACAAATGAAAAAAGTTTTAATACTTTTACTTTTTTTATCTTTTATACCAATTAAATTAAGTGCTGCGGAAGCAGAAATAGTTATGGATATGGATAGTGGAAGAATTCTTCATGCAAAAAATATTAATGATAAGCATTTAATCGCAAGTACTACAAAAATAATGACGGCAACAATCGCTTTAGAAAATGCAAAACTAAAAGAAAAATACACAGTAGGAAATGAAATAAAACAAGTATATGGTTCTAGTATGTATTTAACAGTTGGAGAAAAGCTTACTTTAAAACAATTATTATATGGATTATTACTTAGAAGTGGAAATGATGCTGCGATAGTAATCTCAAACAATGTTTGCAAAAACGAAAAAGACTTTGTATCTTTGATGAATAAAAAAGCAAAAGAACTTAAAATGAGTAATACAATTTTTAGTAATCCTCATGGGTTAGATGAGAAAACAAAAAATATTTCAACAGCTTATGATATGGCTCTTCTAACTAAATATGCCATGAAAAATAAGGAGTACCGAAAAATAACAAGTACAAAAAAGATAAGCTTTAAAACTAATAAAAGAGATTATACTTTATATAACAAAAACAGATTGTTAATTACTTATAAACCATGTACTGGAGGAAAAACAGGATATACAACAAAAGCCAGAAGAACTTTAGTAACAACAGCTAGTAAAAATAATTTAGATTTAGTAATTGTTACTATAGAAGATGAAAATAAATTTTCTACTCATGAGGCTTTATATAATAAATATTATAAAGAATATAAAAATTACAAAGTTCTTGATAAATATACTTTTAGTGTAAAAGGAAAAAATAAATATAGTCCTTATCACTTATATATAAAAAATGATTTGTTTTTACCTTTAAAAAAAGAAGAAAAAGATAATTTAGAATTAAATATTATTTTAGAGGATAAGAAAAAAATAAAAGACAATACAAAAGTTGGATATGCACAAATAAAATATAAAGAAAATATACTTGGTAAAAGAGCAATATATGCATCTAAAAAAGAAAATGAAAATAGTTTTTGGTATAAATTATTTCGCTAAACTTGTAAAAATAATGTAAGTTTTATATAATTATGTTGGTGAAGAAAATGATACGTTTACAAAAAGCAATAAGCGAAGCGGGAGTTTGTTCTAGAAGAGAAGCAGAAAAATTAATTTTACAAGGTAAAGTAGAAGTAAATGGTATGATTGTAAAGACTTTAGGAACTAAAGTAAAAGGTGATGATGTAATATTTGTAAATGGTAAAGAAATATTAAAAGAAGAAAAAGAATATTATTTACTTTATAAGCCTAGAGGAGTTATTAGCTCTAGTAAAGATGAAAAGGGCAGAAAAACTGTAGTAGATTTAATAGATACTAATAAGCGTCTATTCCCAGTAGGAAGACTTGATTATGACACAAGTGGTATCATTTTACTTACTAATGATGGAGAACTCTCAAATAAACTTCTTCATCCAAGTAAATCAGTTGAAAAAACATATGTAGCTAAGGTAGAAGGTCTTGTTATAAAACCAGAGATTAAAAGATTAGAAAATGGTATAAATATAGATGGTATAAAAACCAAAAAAGCAAAAGCAAAATTAATAAAATATGATAAAAAGAATGATAGTAGTTATATTAAATTAACAATAACTGAGGGAAGAAATCATCAAGTTAAAAAAATGTTTGAAGAGATAGGACATGAAGTAAAAAAATTAAAAAGAGAAAGTTTTTCTTTTCTAGATTTAACTGGATTAAAGGTTGGAGAATATAGAAAGCTTAATACAAAAGAGGTAAAGAAACTTTATAGTGAAACAAATTTGTAAAATTTACGATAATTTACATAGTTATACTTAAAGTTCTTTTTTTATCTTTAATTTAAAGTTATAATTAAAATAGGTGGAGAAAATGAAAAAAAGTTTTAATAAAACAATTTTAGAAATAGGTATATTTTTAATTATTTTTATAATATTAATAGTAATTGCATTTGTAATTCTTGAAAAAACAGGGACAAATTTATTTGAAACCGGAAACGAAGAAGAACTTACTAATGATGAAATAGAAATTAAAAGAGAAATTACTAATTATTTGGCTAGTGCTGAAAAAGCAAATGATTTAGAGGGACATTGTTTTGCAAGTTTAGAAAATTATGGTTTTGATGATAAAGAAGAAAACACTTTATATATTCAATATTATTTCCAATGCTATAAACTTGGAGACAAAACAATAGAAACATTAAATGGATATACAATCCCAGCAAAAGTAGTAATGGAAAAAGATGGGGAGGATTACTCAGTAAAAGAAGTAATTAAACCTAGTGAATCTAATGCAAATACACTTTTCCCAGTAAAAATCGCAACAAAACTTAGTAAAGCAAAAGAAGATGGGACAATAAAAACTTTAAAAGATTCAGTTGATAAACAAGCAAAAGATTATTATGGAGACCTTAGTATAAGTTAAAAAAGTGCTGTTAAGGCACTTTTTATTCTATACTTATAGCTTCAGTTGGACACATTTCAACTGCATCTAATATTTCTTTTTTTTCTTCAGGTTCAACTTCTTCTTTTTTTACTTCGCTTAAACCCTCATCATCAAAATCAAAATAATCTGGGAAGCTATTAACACACATTCCGCATCCAATGCATTTATCTTTATCAACAATTAATTTTTCCATAAGTTCCTCCTAAGTATTATTATATATTAAATAACAGAAAAATCAATTTTAAGTTTAAAAAAAATCTAAACTATGTTATTATATATTATATGGTGATGCCCTATGGATAGGAGAATGGAAAAGTATAATAGTGATACTGAAGCAGAAGCTAAAGCTATTAGTAGAACTTCTAGAAATAAAAGACTCTATGATGAAATAAAAAATACTGAACTTACAAGGTTCAATTCTTTTAATAATGCAAGAGTAATAGATGAAGGGGCAAAAGAAATAGACCTTAATAAAATTAAAAAATATATTGAAAAAATAAATGATGAAAAAGTAGAAAAAAGAAGAAGCTTACTTGATACTAAAGGTCTTTATGAAGAAAGACATTTAGAAGAGGAAGAAGAAAAAGATTATGATTTAGTAAGTGTATTAGAAAAAGCTAGAGAAAAAAGAGAAATTGATTATGAAAAAGAAAGATATAAAAAACTAAGAGATACACAATATGATATTTTAAAAAATTTAAATATAAAAGAAAGACCAAAACCAGAAATAGATGAAGAAAAATTTAATACTCAAGAAAGAACATTAATAGATTTAATAAACACAGTTGCAATAAATAAAAACAACAATGATTTATTAAGTGAACTTTCTGAGGGGGATGATGAAACAACTGGTTCAATTGATGAAGAAAGTAATAACGAAGATTTAAAAGCATTAATAAAAGAAGAAATTGATAAAGATAAAACTAAAGAAGTACCTAAAGAAAATGAAGATGAAAATATTCAAAACTTAGATAATTCTTTTTATACAAGCTCGCTTAATTTTTCAAAGGATGATTTTGAAGACTTTAATGATGTAGAAGAAAGTGGTGGAAGAGGAATTGTTGCTAAAATAGGAATTATACTACTTATTTTATGTATTTTGGGTGTTCTTCTTTTAATCGCAAACTTTATTTTTGATTTAAATATTATATAGAACTGTAATAGTTCTATTTTTCTTTTATTATAATTTATTAGATGAAAAGAAAAATAAGGTTAAAAAAAAGAGGAAGAATTAAAATAAATAAACTTACAATATCAATAATATTAGTTATTATTTTTCTTTTATTATGGCTTTTTATTTTTAATAAAGAACTTTTACCTATACTTTCAAATTATGCTTTAGCCAAAACTGAAAATATCTCAACAAAAATAATAAATGAAGCAGTAACTAAGAAAATCGCAAAAGAGGAATATTTAAATGATTTAGTTGAAACTACATTAAATAAAAATGGAGAAATAGTTAGTGTAGATTTTAATCCTGTTTATGTTAATAAAGCATTAAGTACAATTACAAATGAAGTTCAGAATAATATAAAAAAAATAGAGGAAGGAAATGTAGATTTTGATAGTGAAATTATTAAAAATAATAATGATTTAATTTTTGAAATTCCTTTTGGAATAGTATTTCGTATGCCTATATTAGCTGATTTAGGGCCAAAACTCCCACTTAAGACAAAGATTATTGGGAATGTAATTAGTAATATAAATACTAAGATAACAAACTACGGAATAAATAATGCAATGTTAGAAATTTATATAGAAGTAGAGGTAAGTGAACAAATATTACTTCCATTTATTTCAAAGAAAACAACAGTTAAAGAAAACATACCAGTAGCTATGAAAGTAATACAAGGAACTGTACCTAAATATTATGGAGGTAGTATGAATAACAATTCTTCAATGTTTTCAATTCCAATAGAAAATGAGAAATAACTATGATAAAATATAAATAGGAGTAGGAATATGGAAATAAAAGTAGAAAATAATAAATATAAAATTATTAAAAATTATAAAGAAGCTTTTAAAAAGGAAGAATTTATAGAAAAATGCACAGAATATTTTTTTCCATATGATTTTATTGTGGGAGATTATGCATATGGAAAATTAAGGCTTAAAGGTTTTAGTAAAAAAACAAATAAAAACTTTAACAAATATAATGATTGTACAAAAATAAATGATTATATTGAAAATGATTGTGCATATGGTTGTTCTTATTTTATTTTAGAAAAAGAAAATAATTGATTAAACTAAATAGTTATGGTAAAATATTTATTGAAAATAGGAAGGGTGCAGGCTCATGGAAAAAATAACAATTTATCAAATTAATAAAAAGCCTGAAGAAGTGGATTTATTAAATGCGTTTAAAATTATTAAATCCCAAAGAGGTTTTGTAATTTTATCAAAAGGAGAAGATGCTGGAAATAACTTAAGTAAAATATATGCTTCAGAAATTATAGAGGAAGATCCAACATCATATAAATTAATAGGTTTAACAGATAAAAATACTTGGAATGAAGTAAAAGCTGCAATGAAAGAGATAGTTGACCAAAAATTATCTACTATTGAATATCTTGATTTAAGTGGTAAAAAGTTAAATGGTGATTTTCCAGGTAATACTAAGGCTGCGGCACTTGCTAGTAGCACTGTTTCAAGTCTTGGAAATTACAGCTTTAAAAAGGAAGAAAATAATACTATTTTATCTCAACCACAAAGTGTTACAGCAGGCCCAGCGCAAGCTCCTAAAACGCCTAATCCAGCGGTAAATAACGTTGTTAATCCACAACCAAATAGTTTTAATGCTTTTAATGCTGAAGTAACTGCCGTACCAGAAACTCCACAACCACAAAGTAATTTTAATCCTAACGGCTTTAATGATGCGGTTAAAATATCGTTAGAAGAAAATAATAGTTTTGGAAATCCTGCATCTCAATATAAACAAGATACATCAAACGGATTTGGAGCATTTGGATTTGAAACTCCAGAAGTGCCAGATAATCCAATTTCACAAAAAAAAGAAGAAAATGATACTACAAAGGATTTTGCAGCTGCGTTTAATGGAGGTTCGGAAGAAATAGAAGCGGTACCTACAAATAATGATGTATCACAATCAAATGAACCAACTGAAATTGAAAAAAATACGGTGGACTCAATTGATAGTAGTTTAGAGGACAATAATAAAGTAAATGATGAAGCTGAAGCTGATTTAAATATAGGTGTAGTAAATTTAAATCTTCCTGCACAAGAAGAAAAAAAAGAAACTCTAAATCCTACAAATGAATTAAACGTAGAAGAAAAAAAAGAAACTCAAAATTTAAATGACTCGAATTTAACTTCTGAACCATTATTAGGAGAAAAGATAAATGAATTGTCAAATGATGAAATAAAACCAAATAATGTAGTCGATATAAATGATTATAGAACAGAAAAAATAGAAAACGAAGAAAAAATGACTGAAGAGACAAATATTGGATATAAAGAATTCGAAAAATCACAACAAAATATTTTGTCTTATGTTGATGGACTTAAAGAACTTCATGAAAAAACAACTAAAGATTTATATTTGACTAGAAAAGAACTTTCAGAATTTCAAGAAAAATGTTATACATTAGAAGGTATAAATGATAGTTTAGAAAAATCAAATAAATTATTAACTGAAGAAACTAATTTAAGAGAAAAAAGAATTCGTACATATGAAAAACAAATTGAGGAACTTGAAGAAAAAATAAGAAATTATGAAAGTAAATTAAATGATTTAGAAAGACAAATTTCAGTTTATGAAGAAAAAGATGTTTTTCAAAATGAAGAAAAAGGAAATTTGGTCAGAGAAAATGAGGAACAAAAAGATATAATAGCTTCGCTCACTGTAGAAAAAAATAGACTAGAAGAAGAAATTTCTAAAAAAGATGAAGCAATATCTGCGAAAAATGTAGAAATAGAAGATTTAAAAAAAGAAAAAGAAGAATTACAAAAGAAAGCTGAAGCCGCAGAAATAAGGACTCAAATTGCTGAACAAAGTAGAGAAGATATTATTAAAAATAATTTCGGAGAAAATCCGGAACAAACAGAAGATAAAACAATTGAACCTGTTTCTGAAGTAAAAGAATCTGAACTTAAAATTGTAGGTGGAGATATTAGTGATATAAATATTGAGAATAAAACTCCAGAAGAACCAACAATAGAAATTGTTCCTACAATTGAAAATAAAGAAGATACTGTTGTAGAACCAAAGTTTACTACAGTAAATGAAACTCCTGAAGTTAAAGTTGAAACAGAAGTTAAAACCGATAATGTTACTCCAATAGATAATTATAAAGTTGATGAAAAACAAGTACCAGAAGTTTCTAAGAATTCAGATAAAAGTATGTTAGGTGAAATTAATCTTGAAGATTTACAAGCACTTGCAAATAAATATATGAATTCTGATACAACTACAGATATTACTGGAGGTACTGAAAATGAATCTGGTTTTTCAAGAGTACATGCAGCATAGTTAGCATAATTATGCTGCTTTTTTTATATACTTTAATATGAAAAATGTATTAAATTATAAATATAATTTATATCCGGATAGAGTAATTAATGTAAAAGATAGTTATTATTTTTTTATTGATAATAATAAATATTATATTGTTAAATTAAATAGACAGTTAGAAGAAATAGATTTGATTTTTAGTGTTAATAAAAAGCTTGAGTTAATGAATAAAGCTGTTTATAGTATTGTTTTAGATAAAGAAAATAAAAAATATTTTGATTTTGAGGAAAAAAATTATATGATTTTAAAAGTTTTAAAAGAAGAAAATAAAAGTTTAAAATTATTTGATATTATTGAATTTAATAAACTTTTAAAAACGAAGTCTAAAAATTTGTTAAACAGAAATGATTGGAAAAAACTATGGAGTGAAAAAATTGATTATTATGAATATAGGATGAGTGTTGTAAAAGAAGAAAATGATATAGTAAATAGAAGTTTTAGTTATTATGTTGGGCTTGCTGAGGATGCAATAGGTTATTATGTTGATACATTATTAGAAGAAAAAAACATAAATATGGAACTTTGCATTTCTCATAAAAGGATAAGCTATCCAACAATTAATGCCAAGATATATAACCCACTTACTTTTGTATTTGATTATAAAGTTAGAGATATTGCTGAATATTTAAAAATAATGTTTTTTTTAGATAAATTAGATTGGAATGAGGTTTTAGAACTTTTTAATAAATTTTTGATTTCTAAAACAAACTGTAGATTATTTTATGCTAGATTATTATACCCCTCATATTATTTTGATGCATATGAAGAATATATAGAAACTAGAGATGATAAAAAATTAAAAAATATAATATCAAAATCAAAAGAATATGAAGACTTTTTATTTGATATTTACTATTTAATAAAAAAATATGCACAAATACCTGAAGTTGAGTGGATTATAAGAAAAAAAGTTTAAAACTAACGATAAATTTGATATAATTATTATGGTGGTTTTATGGGAAGTATAAAAGTAGGAGACATTGTAAAGGGGCAAGTTACTGGAGTTACAAAATACGGTGTATTTGTATCATTAAATGATGATTATACTGGATTAGTTCATATTTCAGAAATTTCAGAATTATATATAAATAATATTGAAGAACTTTTTAAAGTAGGGGATGTAATAAAAGTAAAAGTACTTGAAATAGATGAAGATAAGAGTCAAGTTAAACTTTCTATAAAAAAAATAAAATTCAAAACAAAACCAAAAAAAATTGATTTACAAGAAAGAGGAGAAGGTTTTAAATTATTAGAAGAAAATCTCGATAAATGGACTAAAGAAAAATTAGAAGAAATGAATGTAAAATAGTAAAAAACTTAAGATTTTTATTGACACTAAGCTATATCTTTGATATAGTTGTACTTGTCAAGCAAGTTATTTTGGGCGATTAGCTCAGTTGGTTAGAGCACCTGCCTTACAAGCAGGGGGTCGGGAGTTCGAGTCTCTCATCGCCCACCATGCCGGAATAGCTCAATTGGTAGAGCAACTGACTTGTAATCAGTGGGTTGTGGGTTCAAGTCCTATTTCCGGCACCACTTGGAGGGTTAGCGAAGTGGTCAAACGCGGCGGACTGTAAATCCGTTCCTTCGGGTTCGGTGGTTCGAATCCACCACCCTCCACCACGATTGATGCCTCGTAGCCAAGTGGTAAGGCACCAGACTTTGACTCTGGCATGCGTTAGTTCGAATCTAACCGAGGCAACCAGTATTTGTCCCGTTAGCTCAGTCGGTAGAGCATTCGACTTTTAATCGAAGGGTCTGGCGTTCGAGTCGCCAACGGGACACCAATTAAAAAATAAACAACGTATTTGCGTTGTTTTTATTATATATACTGTTTTAAACACACTTATGAACAACACTTTTATATTATTTAATTCTACTTCATGATATAATAAAAAGGGAAGTGATTATATGGCTAAAGCACTCATAACAGGAGCTAGTAGTGGACTAGGATATACTTTTGCTACAAATCTAAGTAAAATGGGTTATGATTTAATATTAGTTGCTAGAAATGGTAAAAAACTAAAAGAATTAAAAGAAAAATTAAAAACTAATGTAAGATATTATGAATTAGACTTAAGTATAGAAGAAAATGTTTATAAACTGTATAATTTAGTTAGAAAAGATGATATTGACTTATTAATAAATAACGCAGGTTTTGGTGTTTTTGGAGAATTTTATAATACAAATATAAAAAAAGAATTAGAACTTATAAATCTTAATATAAAAACTGTTCATATATTAACTAAACTATTCTTAAAAAAGTTTAAAGAAAAAGATGAGGGTCAAATATTAAATGTTGCATCTTCTGCTGCGTTTATGCCAGGACCACTTTTATCTAGTTATTATGCATCTAAATCATATGTTTATAATCTTACACTAGCGATTTATGAAGAATTAAGAAGAGAAAAAAGTAATATAAGAGTTAGTGTATTATGTCCTGGACCAGTAAATACAAACTTTAATAATGTCGCAGGTGTAAATTTTAGTATAAAAGGTATATCTAAAGAATATGTAGTTAAATATACTTTAAAACAACTTTTTAAAGGAAAACTTGTAATAATACCTGGAATAAAGATGAAGTTGGTTAGGTTTTTTGTAAGATTTATACCTACAAAATTACTTTTAAAAATAACTTATAATATCCAAAAAAAGAAAGAAAAGTAATGGAAAAAAATGGGAGTAAAAAAAGTATAAATAAAGTTAAAACTAATTATAGGTGGTAACTATGAAAAAAGTTTTAACTTTTTTAATTTCTTTTATTCTTCTTTTTTTAATGTTTGACCCAATAAATTTAAAAAGTGAAGAACCAAATTTAACATTAGTAAAAAACAAATTAGAAGAAAGAAAATACAAACTAAAATTAGAAAATGTAAATATATTAGATTTAAATAAAATAGATTTAAATTTTTTGAGTTTTTCAAAAGATAATTATAATTACAATTTTAAAACTAACACTAATATTGAAGATATATTAAATGATTATGTTAAAACTGCAGATTATTTAAATGATCCTCTTTTCATTAAGAAAAATGGATTTTTGATAGATGATATAACAGTTTTAGACAGTTATCAAAATATAAAAAAGAAATTAGGAAAAATAAACTTTGAGGTTTTAAAATGAATGACATAAAAAAATTTAATATATTTGTTTTTTTATCAACCTTATCAAAACTAATGATAGAAGTATTTATACCAATATTTTTGTATAACAAAGGGTTTAGTATAAATGGAGTGTTAGTATTTCTATTGATAAAATTCCTTACAATATTTTTTATTACTATTCCTACATCTAAAATAGGCAAAAAAATAAAATTTAAAAATTTAATGATATTAAGTAACATTTTATTTTGTTTTTCCTGTGTTTTTTTAAATTATATAAATCTTAACTACTTTTATTTAACTTTACTAGCTATATTAAATGCTTTATATTTAACCTTTTATTGGATTAGTAGACATATATATGCTCTTAACATTATAACTAACAAAAAAACAACAGAAAGTGTTAGTTCTTTTACTATTTTCTCTTTAATAGCCGGTATACCAGCAACTTATATAGGAGCTTTAATAATTAATCATTTTGGTTTTTTAACATTATGTATAATTGTTCTATTAATCTCTTTAATTAGTGTTATTCCACTTTTAAAAATAAAAGAAAAAAGTGAACAAGAAACTTTAAATATAAAAGAAATAAAAAAAACGTTTCCTAAACAAAACTACTTTTCATTATTATTTTATCAAATTTTTATAGTGTGTATTTCATTATTTCCTCTTTATATTTACTTGTTTGTAAAAAAAGATATAGAATACTTAGGGATAGTAAATATAGTATGTAGTATTTCAAGTATAATTTATATTTTCTTTTTAGCAAAACTTATGGATAAAAAGAAAAAAGACTTTTTAAGTATTTCCTGTATTTTTTTAGCAATTACATGGATTTTAAAACTTAATATTACTTATGAAATAGCATTTTTAGTAATAACTTTTTTTGAGGGGATTTTTGCCTCTGGTTTAGAAACAATTATCTCTAGAAATATTTATAGTTATGGTAATACACAAAATTATTTATCATATATAACTTTTATTGAAATTATAAATACAATTTATAGAAGTATTTTTATTATATTTATTTTAATTTTTGGATTTGATTTAAAACTAATTTTATATTTTGGATTATTTAGTCTAATAATTTTATCAATAATAAAATTTAATGATGGAAAACTAGGATATTAATTCTTGTTAAGAATTGTTAATTATGGTATCATTAATATGATAATAAGGGGAAAAGTTATGCAAGAAAATGTAGTTAATAACTATCTAAGTGCAAGTGATAAAGCAGTAGTATTTAAAGGTAATAAATATAGGATTACCATTCTTTCTGATGTGTTAATAAGATTAGAATATAATGAAAATGGTAAATTTAATGACTATAAAACTTTAAATGTTATTAATAGAGTATTTAAGACTCCTACATTTGAAGTTAAAGATGAAAGCGAAAAACTTATAATTGAAACTTATTCTTTTAAATTAGAATATAAAAAAGAAAAAGAATTTGTAGGAAGTAAATTTAATCCAGAAGAAAATTTAAAAGTCTTAATTAAGCAAACAAATAAAACATGGTATTATAATAACCCTGAGGTTAGAAAAACAAATGGACTTTTATTTAACTTAGAGGGAGATATTACTAAAGAAAAATCAATGAAAGGCTTATACTCAACAGATGGCTTTGCAACGCTTGATGATGCTAATCCATATGTATTTACAAATAATGGTGTCTCTAAAATAGATACAAATGGTATAGACCTATATTTATTCGCATATGGACATTTATTTGAAAAAGCACTTAATAGTTATTATTTACTTACAGGTTCTTCTTTAATGCTACCAAAATATGCTTTTGGCATATGGTGGAACAAATATGAAGATTATAATGTGAATAAAATAAAAGATATTAACACTAATTTTAAAATTAATAACATTCCGTATTCAGTTTTTATGCTAAACTCAAGTTGGCAAAATACAGAGGGAGGTTTTACTTTTAATAAAAACAATTTCCCAAATAAAGATGAAGTAATAAATTATTTAAAGGAAAACAACATTAAGCTAGCACTTGAAATTGACCCTTTTAACGGTATAAAAGAAAGTGAAGAAAATATAGTAGAATTTAAAAAAAGGCTTAATACAAATACTGCTAGTATAATTCCATTTAATGTTTATAGTTTAAGTTTTATGAATGCATTTTTAAATTCATTTATTAATAATTTCTTAAATAGTGGAATAAATATATTTTTAATAAATTCAAAAAGCAATGATAAAAGAAGTGAATTTATTTTTAACGATTACTTATTTAATTATATAAAAGAAAGAAATGAAAGGGGAATAATATTATCTAAAAACACTCTTTATTCTCCACATAGAAATTCCATTTTGTATACTAATGAAATACCAAATACATTTAATTCATTAGATTACTTACCATTTTTAAACATGAATGCAATAAACATGGGAACTAATTATATTTCACATGCAGTAGGTGGGTTTAAAGGTGGAAAAGAAGACCCAGAACTGTATATTAGACATGTAGAGTTTGCTTGTTTTAATAGTATTTTTAGGCTATCTTCTGATTGTGGAAAGTTTTATAAAAGAGAACCATGGAAATGGGATGTTAAGACTTATGAAATAGTAAAAAAATATATGAGACTAAGACATAAACTTATCCCATACTTATACACAGCTAACTATTTATCTAATAGATATGCAACTAAGTTTATCACACCAATATATCACTTAGATTATGATATTACTACAGAACCCCAATACAAAAATGAATATATGCTTTCAAGCGAACTACTAATCTGCCCAATAACAGCTAAAAAAGATGTTTTATTAAATAGATATACTCATAAATTTTATTTACCAAAAGGAACTTGGTATGAATTTAACTCTGGAAATAAGTATGAGGGAAATAAAAGATATATTAAACTTTATAAAGACGAAGATTATCCTGTATTTATAAAAGAGGGAGGAATATTACCTCTTGGTATTATTGATAATAAAAACTTAAATGATATAAGTTTTACTAAAGAACTTGAAGTTCAAGTATTCCCAGGAAAAGAAAATCATTACAATTTATATGAAGATGATGGCCTAACTTATAATTATTTAAATGGAGAATTTATTTTAACTAATTTTAGTTTAGTACAAAACGAGTACGGTTATGAATTTACTGTAACACCTATTGGTGGAAAAAGAGGAGTAATCCCAGATGTAAGAAATTATAAATTTGTGTTTAGAAATTTAACTGATACATCCAATATAACAGCTACTCAAAATAACAATAACTTAATTTTTGGAAAAGAAATAGAAAACAAAAGCTTAGTTTTAAAGATTGAAAATGTTAGTACATATCTTCCTTTTAAAATAACTATTATTGGAGCTAAAGAAATAGAAAATACATATGAAAAAAATAAAGAAATCGAAAATATAATTAGTGAATTTAATATTGATACAGTTTTAAAAGAAGAAATTTATGAAATAATATTTAGTAACAATATCGAAAAAGTGAAAAAATCTTTAATAAAAAAACTAAAAAAGAAAAATTTAAATGAATTTTATATAGAAAGAATTAATAAACTAATTGAACTTTAATTAGTTTTTTCTTGACTTTATTTCTTCTTAATATATAATAGTGAACTGATGGTGAAGAAATATGAAAAAAAGAGAAAATATAGATATTAAAGAACTTTTTGAAAAAAGTTTAAAAACTAAAAATATTGATGAATTTATTATATTAGAGAGTGAAGAAAACAATATAAAAAAAGAAAAATTATGTTATTTGATTTTAAATTATAGTAATAATATTATAAATAAGAAAAAGCGTGATAGTTTTAATAAAAAAATATCTAGCTCAAATGATGTATTAAAAGAAGTTTATACTAATAGGGAAATATTTTATTTGTTTTTAAAATATAAAAATACAGTAGATATATATATAAAAATAGGAAAAGAGTTAGATTTTAAAAAAGCAATCGCAGAATATTATTTTATAGCAAATGACTTAGAAAAAAGAAGCTTTCTATATGCTTTATATGTTTCTGGTGATTTAGATTTAATGAGTGTATTTAGAATAATGGATTTTAATAATGATTATTTTAATTTTTTAGAAATGTTTGTTGGAGAAGAGATAATTGATGAAAATTTAAATATAAGAAAAGTAGATATTATAGATTTATTTGTTGATTTAAATTTTTCATATAAAGATTTTAAGAAAAAATTCAAAAAATTTACCCCTCAAACTAAAGAGAAATTTATTTTATTTTTTATTAATGAAGGTATAACTTCTATAAATGAAGAATTTAAAGATAAAAAAGAAGAAGTAGATGATATATTAAAAAATTATAGTGATTATGAATTAAGTAGAACAGAAGCAAAAGACTTAATACTTTATATGGTAGAAAAAAAGCTGCCTTTAAACAAAAAAATATTTGAAAAATTAGTAAATAAAGAAAAAAAGAATAACTTAACAGAACAAGAAAAGAGAATTAAAGATGGAAATAATGAAAGAAGAAATTAATACATTTTATATTTTTGAAAAACTAAATAAAGATCTATTTCAAGAAGAAGGAAATTTAGTAAGAGTAATATCTGCCTTTGATGAAATAGGTTTAGGGGTTGGCTATGAAGTAAAACTTTATGTTGTAAAAGACAAACAATTAAAAGAACTTTTAGAAATTATTCCAAATAGAAAAAAGAAAAACATTGTTTCTTTTAATTTATTACCCTTTTGTACAGAAGTAACAAACCCTGAAACCGAGGAAGTAGTATATTTACCAACAGGTTTAATGAAAGTTTTAAGTACAAAAATAGAAGATGAGTCTTCTGTAATATTTAAAGATAGTCTAAAAACCACAGAACTTAGGTATAAAAGTATGGAAGAAATACCATTTGTAAAAAATAATGTTATTTTAAACAAATATAAAATAGTTAAAATTGATGATTTTGAGGGAACCATAAAAGCTAATTTAAGTTCAAAAGATAGAAAAATAAAAACGGAAGTAAAAGACTTTTGTTTCAAACTGTATGAAGAAATAGAAGAGTTAAAAGAACAAGAAAAAAATAAAGTATTAGAAAGTCTAAGGTGTATGAAATCAAAAATTAACTCTCATATGCTTTTTAGTGAAAAAGAAATTGAACTTTTTAATTCTATGTATGAAAGGTTTTTACTTTCAATTAAAAAAGGTGAAGAATCTAGTCTTTATCCCTATAACATAACTAAAAAAAGATTGAACAAAAGAGAAAAATAATATATAATTATTTTAAGTTGTGTAAAATAAGAGTAGTAATAACTAGTGTATTTAAAGAGAGTTTATTGGTGGTGAGAAATAAACAGTACACAATTATGAACTTGCTTATTTAATGACATCGTAAAAAGGCGTTAACTTTTCAAGCTGCATGAAATTCATGAATTAAGGTGGTACCGCGGGAAATCTCGTCCTTAAATTGTGAGTTTTTTTGTTTTTTAGAAAGAGGGGAACTATGAGTATTTTAGAAACAGTAATATTTTTTATATTCGCTTTTATAGTAGTGTTGTTACTGCATATTTTAATAATTAACAGAGGAAGAAAAACTTATAAAGAAGGAAAAAAAATAACTGAAATAAATTATTTAGTTTATAAGTATAAACTAGATATGAGAAAAATAAAATATAATGACTTAAAATGGGCAACAACAATTGCCAATAGTTTAATAGTAGCTTTTTCAACTACGGTAATAAGTGTTATTCATGGTATAGTTTGGCAAATATTAATTGGTTTTGCACTTTTAGTAATTTTAATATTACCAACATATGAAATAATAGGAAGACATTACCAAAAAATAGGAGGTAAAGAAAATGGAAATGAAAAAAATAGAAAATAAATGGAGAAAAATTTGGGAAGAAAAAGAATTATATAAATTTGATATAAATAGTGATAAAGAAAAATTATATTGCTTAGAAATGTTTAGTTATCCAAGTGGAGCAAAACTTCATTTAGGACATTGGTATAACTTTAGTGTAGCTGATACTTGGGCTAGATATAAAAAAATGTGTGGATATAATTTGTTTCATCCAATGGGATTTGATGCATTTGGTTTACCTGCAGAGAACTATGCGATTAAAACCGGAATTCATCCTAAAATATCAACTGATAAAAATATTGAAACAATGGAAGAACAATTAAAGAAAATAGGTGGTTCATGGGATTGGAATCATGAAGTTATTACTTGTAATAAAGATTACTATAAATGGACACAATGGATGTTTTTAAAAATGTATGAACATAATCTTGCATATAAAAAAGAAGCTCCAGTAAACTATTGCCCATCATGTAATACAGTACTTGCTAATGAACAAGTAGTAGCTGGAGAATGTGAAAGATGTGGAACAACAGTAATAAGAAAGAAAATGAGTCAATGGTTCTTTAAAATTACAGATTATGCAGAAGAGTTATTAAATGATTTAGACAAACTTGATTGGCCAGAAAAAACAAAATCTTTACAAAGAAATTGGATTGGAAAATCAAACGGTGCATATGTTGATTTTAAAGTAGATGGTACAAACGAAAAATTCACTGTTTTTACAACACGTGCTGATACTTTATTTGGAGCTACTTACTGCGTACTTGCTCCAGAATTAGATTTAGTAGATAAAATAACTACTAAAGAGCAAAAAGAAGAGGTAGAAAACTACAAAAAAGAAGCAGCTAAAATAAGTGAAATAGACAGAATGAATACTGTTAAAGAAAAAACAGGTGTGTTTACTGGAGCATATGCAATAAATCCAGTAAATAATAAAAAAATACCAATTTATATAAGTGATTATGTACTTGCTAGTTATGGAACAGGTGCTATTATGGCGGTACCTGCTCATGATGAAAGAGACTATGAATTTGCTAAGAAATTTAATCTTGAAATAATACAAGTGTTAGATGGAGAAAATGCTAATATTGATACTGAAGCTTATATTTTAGATGGAATTCACATAAACTCAGGCTTCTTAAATGGACTTAATAAAGAAGAAGCTTTAGAAAAAATATATGAATTTCTTGAAAAAGAAAAAGTTGGTAAAAAAACAACTACATATAAACTTCGTGATTGGTTAATTTCAAGACAAAGATACTGGGGAAGTCCAATTCCAATTATCTATTGTGATGATTGTGGAATAGTACCAGTACCAGAAAAAGATTTACCAGTAGAATTACCAATGGATGTAGAATTTACCCCTGATGGTGAAAGTCCACTTAAAAAATGTGAAAGCTTTATGCATACTACTTGTCCAAAATGTGGCAAACCAGCATTAAGAGAAGCAGATACATTAGATACATTTGTATGTTCTTCATGGTATTTCTTAAGATATCCTGATAATTTAAATGAAAAAGAACCGTTTAATAAAGAAATTATAAATAAAATTCTACCAGTTGATAAATATGTTGGTGGAATAGAGCACGCTTGTATGCATTTGCTTTATGCAAGATTTTTTACAAAAGCACTTAGAGATATGGGATATTTAGATTTTGATGAACCATTTATATCTCTTGTTCACCAAGGAACAATACTAGGTCCTGATGGCGAAAAAATGAGTAAAAGTAAAGGAAATACTGTTTCTCCTGATGAATATGTAGAAGAATATGGAGCAGATATTTTAAGAGGTTACTTAATGTTTGGTTTTAACTACATTGATGGTGGACCTTGGACAGATGATGGAATAAAAGCTATAAATAAATTTTACTTAAAAGTAGAAAGGTTAACAAAAGCTATAAGTGAAGAAAACACTGAAATAGAAGAATTAGAAAAATCACTACATAAAACAATCAAAAGTGTTAGAACCGATATTGATAAATTTCAATTTAATACTTCACTTTCAAGAATAATGGAATATACAAATGCTTTAGTTAAGTATGAAAACAATAAAATTCCAAGAAAATATATTGAACAATTACTTTTATTACTTGCACCATTTGCCCCATACATTACAGAAGAACTTTGGGAGTCTATTGGTAATAAATTTAGTATTCATAACAATTCATATCCAACATATGATGAAGAAAAAATAAAAGAAGACACTGTAACTATGGCTGTTCAAGTAAATGGTAAACTTAGAAGCACAGTTAGTGTTAAAAAAGATGAGGAAAAAGATGTTGTTTTAAAACTTTGCAAATCAGAAGAAAATGTAAAAAAACATATAGAAGGAAAAGAAATAATTAAAGAAATTGTAGTTCCAAATAAAATAGTTAATATAGTGGTAAAATAGGAGGAAAAAAATGAAAAACAAAAATAGTTTTATCTGGGGAGTTATTTTAATATTTTTAGGTTTGTTATTTATAGCATCAAGTATATTTAAATTCAATATATTCTTTGATGGTTGGTGGACACTATTTATAATAGTTCCAAGTTTAATAGCAATTTTTACAACTAAAGATAAATTTTCAAGTGCACTTGTTTTACTTATAGGAATACTTCTTTTTGCTTCATGCAGAGGATTTATGGATATAGGTAGTGTAGTTATAATTTCTATTGGACTTGCAATAATTGCAACAGGAGTAAACTTAGTTACAACTGAGAGAAATAAAAGAAAAAATAAAGGACAAAAAACTAAAAATGAAAACAACAAAACACAAGCTGGCATACTTGGAATGAGTGAAGTTAAAATCACTAATGAATATACTGGCGGAAACCTAACTGCAGTTTTAGGTGGAGTAACTCTAGATTTACGTGAAGCTAAAATAAAAAAAGATATCACAATAAATGTAACTGCGATTATGGGTGGAATAGATATAAAAGTTAAAGATGATGTAAATGTAGTTTTAAATACAGTAAATATCTTAGGAGCAAGCGAAAGTAAATTAAAACCTAAAAAAGAAAGTAAAGTTACAATTTATATTGAAGGTATGTGTTTCTTAGGTGGCGCAGAAATAAAATAAACAAAAATCGTCAAAAAAAACGCCTTACATTTGTTAATATAACTATGGAGGTGTTTTTTAATGAAAGTAAAAATATTTGATGAAGCACATGAAAAAGATTTAGAAAATTCTATAAATACATTTTTAAATGAGGGAGAATTTGATATAATAGATATAAAGTTTCAAGTATCAATTGGAATTTTTTCAGAAGAACAAGTTTATTGTTTTTCAGCAATGATTATATATAATACAAAAGATTAGGATGATTTAAAGTGAAGAAAAATAGTTTTGTTGAGGGGACTTTTATTGCAACATTTGCGATATTTTTCTCGAAATTCTTAGGAATGATTTACGTTATACCTTTTTATGCAATGATAGGAGAACAAGGTGGAGCACTTTATGCATATGCATATAACATTTACCTTGTATTTTTAGGTATATCAACCGCAGGTCTTCCAATTGCAATGAGTAAAATTATAAGTGAATATGATACTCTTGAGATGAAAGAAGCAAAAGAACGTTCATATAAGGTCGCAAGAAATATTATACTCACTATTTCTATAATAGCATTTGTTATTTTATTTGCTTTCGCAGAAGAGTTTGCTTTATTAATTTTAGGAGATGTAAGCGGAGGAAATTCTATAAGTGATGTTGCATACGTTATAAGAGCTGTTTCATTTTGTTTAATAATTGTACCATTTTTATCAGTTACAAGAGGATATTTACAAGGTCATAAATTTATAAGTGCACCATCAATTTCTCAAGTAATAGAACAAATAGTTAGAATATTTATTATACTCGCAGGTAGTTATACTGTACTTAATATTTTAAAAGGAACTGTAACTACTGCGGTAGGAGTATCAGTATTCGCGGCTTTTGTTTCTGGTGTGGTAGCTTATATTTATTTAAAAGTTATAATAAGAAAAAATAAAGATGAAATACTTTTACCAAAAGGAACAAGAAAAGATAATGTCAAAACAAAAGAAATAGTAAAAAAAATACTAGCTTATTCTATTCCTTTAATACTTGTTAATATAGCAACAAATATATATACATTAATTGATATGGTATTTATAAATAGGGGACTTAATATTTTAGGATTTCCAGGACCTGAGGTTGAAACCATTACAAGTATTGTAACAACATGGTCAACTAAAATTGGAATGATAGTAAATGCAATCGCAACAGGAATGTGTGTAAGTTTAATTCCTCATATTACTAGTAGTTATGTAAAAAAAGATTATAAAAGAGTAAATACTCAGTTTAATAGAGCACTTCAAATAATGATAGCTGTATCATTTCCAATGGCAATAGGGCTTTGTTTACTAGCTAACCCTGTTTATACATTATTTTTTGGAGAAAGTGAATATGGTCCAGTAATTCTTATGTTTTCTATATTTGTCGCAGCACTTGCAAACTTATATTTTATAACAACTACGACACTTCAAGGATTAAATAAATTTAAATGGGTTTACATTTCAACATTTACTGGTTTTGCGTTAAACGCAGCACTTGACTTACCATTAATTTTATTATTTGGTCACATTGGAATATATCCATTTTATGGCGCTCTTGCTGCATCAACTATAGGTTATACAGTATCATTTATGATCCCATGTATTTATTTAAAGAAAACTATGAATTTAAATTATTCAAAAACATTTGAAGTCATTAGAAAAATGATAATTCCAACATTACTTATGACAATAGTATTATTTATATTTAACTTATTTTTACCAATTCACACTACAAACTATCTAATAAATATTGGCATAACTTTACTTTATACAGTTGTAGGTGGAGGAATATATTTAGTATTAATGTATAAAAATGGAGCGCTTACTACTGTGTTTGGTGAGGCATATATTAATAAAATACTTAAGAAATTAAAAGTAAAAAAATAAATTGTCCGTTTGGACAATTTTTTAAAAATATGGATATGGTGGATAAGGTGGTCTAGGCCCGTACATTGGTGGTGCTGGATAATACGGTCTAGGTCTATAAGGATTAAACGCAGCAACTGCGACCCCTCCAGTTAATGCGCCAAGCAAAAATGGACCAGCGAAAAATCTATCATTATTTCCATAATTAACATAAGGTCTCATAAGTAAATACTCCTTTCTCACAATATAATATGAAAAAGGAGGATATTAGTGTAGTTATCTTGTACTCAGTCTATATAAATTAATTGATGGCTTATTTAAAAACCTATAGTTAAAAATACTTGTTCCTATACCACTTGATATATATATATTTGTTCCACTTATCTCATAGTGTGGAGCATTATATTTTTGAGAACCCTCAGGTATATATACGCCACCATAAAATGGAATAACAATTTGTCCATTGTGAGAGTGTCCAGCAAGAATTAAATCAGTATCTTTATCATAACTTATTATGTCACTTGCGTTATCACCCTCATGTGTTAATATGATTTTGTAAGGTGGGTCATAGACACCTTTTTTATCTTTTTTATAGTACGCAAAAGTTTTATCTAAATCAACTACATCAGATAAACTAGAAGCAGTCCCACCTAAATATATTGGAGTAAGTCCTTTATTGTATATTAAATCATAACTATTATTTAATATTGTAAAACCACTATCTTTCATAATAATATTAAAAGACTCATTAGTAACGTCTTCTTCACCATAAACTGCATATTTACCTAAATTATTATCTAATTTGCTAAGTTCAGTAGTTAATTCCGTTTTAACCTTATCATTAATTTTATATGCTTCATCTATTAAGTCTCCAGTAAAAACAATTAAATCCGGTTCTACTTCATTTACCTTTTTTACTAATCTCTTTATATCTTTCATAAATGTAGTACTACCATAATGAATATCTGAAATATGAACTATTTTAACACCATTAAAATTCTCTGGTATTTTATTACTACTTACTTTATATTCTTTTACAATAAGTCCAGTAGTGGAGATATATCTAGCATATAAAAAACAAACAATTAATATTAAAAATAATATAATAAATATATTTAATAAAATATGTTTATCTTTTTTTTCTACGTCTTTAAAATCATTACTCATTTTATACTCCTAAATATGTAATTATTACAAGTCCAAAAGTTAAAACATTATGTAACATATGCATAAACATAGACGGGAATATATTATTAGTCTTATAATAACAAATCGCAAAAGCAAAACCTAAAGAACCATAAGGTATAAAATATAATAAATCAAGTGCACTATTAAAATCTGTTAAAACATGAAGTCCAGCAAAAACAAAAGTTGAGGCAAAAGCAAAAGGTAGCATTTTAGTAAATACTTTTCTAAAATTCATTCTAAATGTTAGCTCTTCACTAAATGGAGCAACTAACCCCGCAGAAATCATTCCTAAAACTGGGCTTAATAGTAAAGTATTTCTTACAGCTTCTTCATTACCAGCAATACTTTGTCCTTTAAAAATAATAAAATTAATTACATAATTACTAAACATCATTACAATTAAACCAATAGCCCAACATTTAAAAGCAAATCTCATATAATCTTTATAATTCTTTTTAAAATCTTTAAAATCATTTACTAAATTCTTATAAAATATTAAACCAATTAATAATGCAACAATAACACTTGATAATAAACTTACTAACACTTCATTTTTTAGCCCAGTTAAATTTATTAACTCTCTAAATACAGTAGGGCCAATTAAAAATAATATTAATACACCAATTAATATACCTATATTTTTAATATTATCTATAAATTTATTCATCTTTACCACCTTCAATATTAAGCTTTTTTATAATTTTTTTAATCATTAATTTTAAATTTTCTTCATCGATTGTTAATAACTTTTTATTTTCCATAACAACCTCACCATTAATAATACTACTAATTACATTACTTGGTTTTATATTATGTACTAAATGGTTAATAAGATTGTTAACAGGCATGTCAGTGACATTATTAACATCTAATATAATTATATCTGCTTTTTTATTTTCTTCAATACTTCCTATTTTATCTTCTAATCCTAACGCTTTTGCTCCGTTTATAGTAGCCATCTTAAGTATTTCATAACTATCTATTAGTAATGGATTTTTATAATATCCTTTAGATACGAGTGAAGTAAAACTCATCGTATTAAACATATCCATAGAAAGAGCACTTCCAACACCATCAGTTCCAAGAGAAATATTAATGTTTCTATTTAAATAATTTTTCATAGGAAATATTCCACAACCTAAATTCAAATTACTAACAATATTATGAGCAATACTAATATTTGGTCTTTCTAATTTTTCAAGCTTATCAACAAAAACTCCATGGGCTAAAATAAGTTTGTTCTCTAAAAAGCTGAAAGAGTCTAAAACGTCAACTGGATCCATTTTAAATTTATCTTTAATGTTACGAACTTCTTCTTCATTTTCGCAAAAATGAATATGAATAGGTAATTTATACTTATCACTAAGTTCTTTAACACATTTTAATAAATTACTATCACATGTATATAAAGAGTGGGGACTTACTGTAAAAGTTATTAAATCATTATGATTATTTTCTACTAAATTTTTAAATTCATCAACTTTGTGATCTACACTACCAATTAAAGTTCTTGTATACACACACCTTATTTTACTATTAGTTATACCCTTTAATGCATTTACTCCAAAATACATATCATTAACTGTAGTGGTTCCGGTTTTAATAGCCTCAGCACAACTTAAGATATTCGCATACATTATATCTTCATCTGTCATTTTATTTTCAATTGGCCAAATTAAATCATTTAACCAATGCATTAAATCGAGTCCATTACTTGTATTTCTAAAAATACTCATACCTAAATGAGTATGTGTATTAATAAGTCCTGGCATAACCACTTTATTAGATGCATCAATTACTTTATCATACTCACCGCTATATTCTTCACATATATTTATAATAGTATCATCTTTAATAACAATATCACATTTTTTAATCTCATTTTTTTCATTCATTGTTACAACTAAACCATTTTTAATAACCTTTATCATGAAATCACCTATAGTAATTGTATCAAAAATTAAGAAATAATAAAACTAAAATAAATATTAAAACTATAAAATAAATAAAAACTATGGTATAATATGATTTAATTTTTAGGGGGAGAAAAATATGAGATTAACAGAAGCTTATGATAGATATAATATTTCAACAAAAGAAGAAGCAATAGAAAAATTACAAGAGCTTTCATATTCTATGAATGAATATTTAAAAATTATGCAAGAAAAACATGAGTTTGGAAAAGTAAATTTAATTGGAATAGGAAACTCAATAAGCGCAGGTTGGAGTAAAGTAGATCAAGATGTAATGCCATTTGTAAACAAATTTGGAAAAATATATAAAGATACAGTAAACGACAATATGATAGAAACTCATTCGTTTACAATTATGGATAAAAATTCAAATCAAGCTATTTATGAATTTTTATTACAAAATCCAACTCTTACAGAAGTTTACGAAGTGTTTGAAAAAGATTTTAGAGCTTTTAAAAAAATATTTAGATTTAGACTTTCACCGTTTAGAAATAAAATAGATTGGGAAATTGCAAAAACATTATATGAAAAAAGTGAACTAACATTTGAAGATTGTTATAAAAAAGATGATATAAATATAAGTTTATTTAACGGATTTACAGGAGGCCTTTTATTTGAACCTCAAAAAATTCTTACTAAAGAGGGAAGAGAAGAAACTTTTAATATAGAAATTATTTACGCGAAAAAAATTATAGATCTATTAAAAGAATTAAATAGTTATATCATTATTGGAAATTTTCCGGAATTTTCTACAAAATTAGGTGATAAATTAAACAAATTAATAGATGAGTTCAATGAAAAAATAAAAGAATTTACAATAGAAGAAAAAATTACATATCTAAATTATGTTACACTTCAAGGATTTCAAAAATATAATGGAAAAACTTGTATAGATAATCATCCAACTATTGATGAACAATATACTTCATTATATAGATATATAAATTATTTATACAAAATATATTTACCTAACATTTTTGAAGAAAAATCAAAAACAAGGACAAGACGTTAAAAAATTTAATTTTAGTGATAGTTAAGTACCACAAAAAAGTTAAATAAAAAAATTTCAATATACACAAAAATTGCAAACCAAACGTCAATTGCGGGGGGGGTAGACTTTATTAAAATAAACTACAGAAAACTGTAGTTTTTTTAATGCTTTATATTTAAAAAAAACACATATTCTTGTTTATAACACATAATTAGTTTATAATAAGAATATAAAATATAATAATAGAAATAATAGTAGTAGGAGTATAGAAATGAAAAGATTAAAAGAATACTATAAAAGACAAATAGAAAAGATGGGTAAAAAACAAAAAATAACATTTTATACAGCATCAGTAATACTCTCTATACTAATAATACTAAGTATAGTAAGTCTTTCATATGCATTCTTTACAAGTATAATA
>JABLTK010164863.1_pt1 | contig 30060 bp, 30 predicted proteins | sample 7160131 | NCBI WGS metagenome assembly JABLTK01 (sample SAMN14651221, study PRJNA627086) | human gut metagenome | isolation source: feces | host: Homo sapiens
GAAAGAGCTGTTAAAGGAATGCTACCTCATAATAGATTAGGTAGAGCAATGGCTAAAAAATTATTTGTTTATGAAGGAGAAACTCATCCACATATGGCTCAAAAGCCAGAAGTGCTTGAAGTTAAATAGGGAGGTTTATTATGGCAAAGAAAGATAATACTTGTTATTATGGTACTGGTAAGAGAAAGACTAGTATTGCTAAAGTTAAATTAGTTGAAGGTACTGGAAAGATTACTGTTAATGGAAAAGATGTTTATGAATATTTCCCTTTTGAAACTTTAGTTATGGATTTATGTCAACCTTTAGATTTAACTGAAACTAGAGAAAAGTATGATGTTGTAGCAGAAGTTAAGGGTGGAGGTTTTTCAGGACAAACTGGTGCGATTAGATTAGGTATTGTTAGAGCTCTACTTGAATCTGATGCTACTGATCCGACTGAAGCAACAAGTTTTAGAAAGATATTGAAGAGAGCAGGTTTTGTTACTCGTGATTCTAGAATTAAAGAACGTAAGAAACCAGGTTTAAAGAAAGCAAGACGTGCACCACAATTTTCAAAAAGATAAACAAGTTTTTTGGAAAGCCCATTTTGTGGGCTTTTTTTTGATGACTAAATATCAAAATATGTACTTTTTAAAGTCTGTAATCTACAAATGTCTTATAAATTCTTTGTTTATTCTAGGTTAGTAGAATCATCTAGATGAACAAATTAATAATTTGTGTGATATAATGTAATTAGGTTGGTAGTTTAATGAAAATATTTTTAATAAGACATGGTGAATCAATGCAGAATACCAAAGATAATTATAAAATTGGCTTACCTGATCATAAAGTTTATTTGACTGATAAGGGGAAAAGAGAAGCCTCACTACCAGGTGAATTCTTATTATCATATATTAGTGATAATAATATAGATTTATCTAATTCAGTAATGTGGGTTAGTCCATATGCTAGAACTAGAGAAACAGCAAGTATAATTAATGAAATGTTAGGTATAAAGAATATTAAAGAAGATATTACTCTAATAGAACAGCAATATGGTTTGTTTAGTGATAAAGAAATACAAATAATAGAAAAAATGTATCCAGAACAATTTGCATTTTATGATAATTATTATCAAAATGATGGAAAGTTTTATGCAAAACTTCCACAAGGTGAAAGTCCTTTTGATGTAGCATTAAGAACTAAACAGTTTATCAATACTATTTACAGAGATAAAGAGGATACTTTGTTTGTAGTATCACATGGTACAACAATTAAAACAATTGTAATGAATTTTTTTCACTATTCACCAGAATGGTATAGTTCTTTAGCCTACTCCTGGAAATTGCTCAATAAGATTAATTGAAAGCAATGATAAGGTTAATACAGAGAAATACATTTATAATAAACCCGAAATAAAAAAATTAGTACGAAAATAAAATGTTTTTAAAATATCATTATTAGTAAAATAGAAAGTATGTAAAAAGTTAGTAAGATATCGCTAAAGATGTGTGAGGCCTGTTGTGTAGGTAACGTATAGGCTACAAATGCCATGTAAAGCATCATAAATAAAGGGAAGTTAATTTATATACGTTAAAAATATATGCCTTGGAGTTTTTCAAGGTTTTCTTTTGTCCTAATTTGTGCTTTGTTTTATTGCAGAGTTTGGAGTGTTTGTGTTATAATTTTATTGTTAGGAGAATAGATATGGGGAAGAAGATATTTAAAACATTAGATGAACAAGTAGAAATTTTAAAAAATAAAGGTCTAGTTATAGATGATGAGAGTTATGCTAAAGAAATATTGCTTCGTGAAAATTATTTCTTTTTGAATGGTTATCGTCATTTATTTATGAAGTCTCTTGATAATAATTTATTTATTGGGGGAACCAAGATAGAAGAGCTTTATAGTTTATTTTTGTTTGATAGAAAGCTTAGGAGTATATTTTTTAAGAATATATTGATTGTTGAGAATAATGTTAAGTCTATTATTTCTTATCAATTATCTAAGAAGTATGGTTATAGGGAAAAAGATTATTTGAATCCGAATAACTTTGTTAGTAATGGTGCGAAGAGGAAGCAGGTTAATGATTTACTTGGTAAAATGAAAAGACAGATTAAGTCTAATGCTACAGGACATTCTGCTACTATGCATTATGTTAATAACTATGGTTATATCCCTCTTTGGGTACTGGTTAAAGTGTTGTCTTTTGGTATTGTTTCTGAGCTTTTTTCTATACTTAAGAAAGAGGATCAGTATGAGATTATTGATTTATATGATTTAGATGTTGAAACCTTTTCTAATTATTTAGTAATACTTTCTAATTATCGTAATTTGTGTGCTCATGAAGATATTATGTTTGAAAATAGGACACAGAAGGTTATATCTGATACTAAATATCATAGAATTTTAAATATACCGATGATGGATGATGAGTATATTTATGGTAAGAATGATTTATATGCTTTGGTTATTATTTTAAAATGTCTTTTGAAGGATGATGAGATAAAGGATATGATGAATGAGGTTGATAAGGCTATTAGTAATCTTGAATTTAATCTTAGGAGTATTCCTATTGATAAGGTTCTTGATAGGATGGGTTTTTGTAGTAACTATATGGATATAGTTGATATTAAGAAAAAGGAGATATTTTAAATGAAAAGGGATAAAAAGGTAGTTAGTTATATTTTTATTTTTATGCTTGGTGCTTTTGTTGCTGTTGGTGGTTTATATTTATATAAAGATAAACTTTTTGATTTTGTTGATTCTAGTAATGGTGCTTGTTATACTAGTTGTCAAAATAAAGTAACGATTACTGACAAAGGAATTGCGGATGCTGTTGATAAAGTTTATAAGTCTGTTGTTTTGATTCAAAATTATAAGAATGATAAGCTTTATTCTACTGGTACAGGTTTTGTTTATAAGGTTGATTCTAAAAATGGATATGTGCTTAGTAATTATCATGTTGTTAATGGTGCAAGTAAGCTTAAGATTGTTAGAAGTGATGATAAGGTTATTGATGCTACTTATGTTAGTGGTGATGAATACTTAGATGTTGCTGTTTTAAAGATTGATTCTTCTTCGGTTCTTGCTGTTGCTGAGATTGGCTCTGGTACTAATGCACGTCTTGGTGATACGGTGTTTACGGTTGGTACACCGGTTGATTATCAATATAGAGGAACTGTAACACGTGGAATTTTATCTGGTAAGGATAGATTGGTTAGTTTGTCTTTGTCTTCGAATAGTAATGTTGATGATTATGTTTTAAAAGTTTTGCAAACTGATGCTTCGATTAACCCTGGTAACAGTGGTGGGCCTTTGGTTGACTCTAACGGGAAAGTGATTGGAATTAATTCTCTTAAAATTGTTAAGAGTGAGATTGAAGGTATGGGTTTTGCTCTTCCTATTGAAGATGTAATGACTAATATTAGTACTTTTGAAGATGGTAAGAAGATTGAAAGGCCTTATTTAGGGGTTAAAATGTATAATGCTAGTGATGTTTCATATTCAAGGTATTTAGGTATTGATGTTTCTGCTAATATTACACAGGGAGTTATTGTGGCAGATGTTGAAAAGGATTCTTGTGTTTCTAGTGTTCTTAAGAAGGGTGATGTTATTGTGAAGCTTGATGGAAATAAAACTGATACTATTGCATATTTGAGGTATGAGCTTTATAAACATAAAGCTGGTGATAGTGTTGATATTACTTTTATAAGGGATGGTAAGACTGTTACTAAAACTGTTAAACTTAATAAATTAAAAGGATAGCTGTTGCTATCCTTTTATTCTACGGTTACTGATTTAGCTAGATTTCTAGGTTTATCAATATCGCATTTATTTAGTTTTGCTACTTCGTATGCAATTAATTGAAGTGGAATTATAGTTAGTAGTTGTTGTAATAATTCATTTGTTTTAGGAATTATTATTTTTTCGTCGTAGAAGTCGGCATTTATGTCTTCATTAGTTATGAATATTGTGTAGGCTCCACGTGCTTTTACTTCTTTTATGTTGCTTATTGTTTTTTCTGTTAGTTCTTCGTCGGTAGATATGGCTATTACTGGAGTATTTTCTTCGATTAAGGAAATTGTTCCGTGTTTTAGTTCTCCGGCTTGATAAGCAACGCTATTTATGTAAGATATTTCTTTTAGTTTTAATGATCCTTCCATGCACATTGCGTAGTCTATTCCTCTTCCTATGAAGAAGATATTTTTTTGTTTATATATTTTTTTTGCTATTTCTTTGTATTCGTTTTTATTTATTAAGTTTTCTATTTGTTTTGGAATTTCTTCTATGTATTTGTCTAAGTTAATATTTGCTAAATACATTGTTAAAGCAATGAATACTGTTACTTGTGCTAGGTATGCTTTGGTTGTTGCGACAGCGATTTCGCATCCGGCTTTGGTGTAGATTACATATTTTGATTCTCTTGCGATACTTGATGAAACAACGTTTACAATGCTTAGGGTGTCAATATTTTTTTCTTTTGCTTTTCTTAGGGCTGCTAGTGTGTCTGCTGTTTCACCTGATTGTGATATGAGGATTACTAGGGTGTTTTCGTTTTCGAATGTTTTTTCATATCTATATTCGCTTGCTACTTGGATGTATACAGGTATGTTTGCGTATTTTTCTATTAGGAATTTACCTATTAGCCCAGCATGATAAGCGGAACCGCATGCTACAATGTGAATGTTTGTATATTTTTTTAGGTCTGGGATGTTTTGGAAGTTGTTTTCTATACAACTGTTTATTGTTTTTTTAAATGTTTCTGGTTCTTCGTTTATTTCTTTTAGCATGAAATGTTCGTATTTTCCTTTGATGCTTGATTCATAGTCTCCTTCGTATTCATTTATTTCTTTTTCTGTTTCTTTTAGGTCTTTGTTATATACGGTTATGTCATTGTTTCCTATTTTTGCTATGTCAAAATCGTCTAGGATGATATATTTATTTGTATATTTTAGAATAGCTGGAACGTCTGATGCTATGTAGTTTTCTTCTTTACCTTTGGCTACGATTAGAGGACTAGATTTTCTAATTGCATATAGGTGTTCTTGGTCGTCTTCGCATATTATTCCAAATGCGTATGATCCTTTTAGGATTTTTGTTAGTTTGTTTAATGATTTTAGGATATCTTTTTCTTGTTTATAGATATAGTCTAGGTATGCACAGGCAACTTCGGTGTCGGTGTCACTTTTAAAGTTATAGTTATTTTTTATTAGTTCTTCTTTTAGGGGAATATAGTTTTCTATTATTCCATTGTGAACTATAGTGAATTTTCCTACTTTATGAGGGTGAGCATTTGTCTTTGTTGGGTGTCCATGAGTAGCCCATCTAGTGTGACCGATTGCTAGGTTTGACTTTATATCTTTTTCTAGTTTACTTTTTAGATTTTTGATTCTTCCTGTTTCTTTTGTTATTATTAATTTATTATCCTTGATATATGCGATTCCAGCTGAGTCATAGCCTCTGTATTCTAAGTTTTCTAAACCTTCGATTACAGTTGCTATTGCGTTTTCATTTTTTCCTTTGTATCCTACTATTCCACACATATTATACCTTCTTTCTTATTTATAGTTGTCTGCTTTTAATTCCATAAAGCTTTTTTTATGGTTGCAGACTGGACATACTTCTTTAGCTTTTCTTCCAATGTATACGTGTCCGCAGTTGCGACATATCCACATTTTTTCATCGTCTTTTTGGAAGATTTTATCGTCTTCTAAATTTTTTAATAGGGTTAAGTATCTTTCTTCGTGTTCTTTTTCTATTTTTCCAACTTCTTCGAAGAGATAGGCTATTTTTTCGAATCCTTCTTCTTTTGCTGTTTTGGCGAATTCTTCATACATTGTAGTCCATTCGTAGTTTTCTCCGTTTGCAGCGTCTTTTAGGTTTTCTAATGTTTTTGGTATTTCACCGTTATTTAGTTCTTTGAACCATAGTTTGGCATGTTCTTTTTCGTTGTTGGCAGTTTCTTCGAAAATTGCTGCGATTTGTTCATATCCATCTTTTCTTGCTTGTGAAGCATAGTAAGTGTATTTGTTCCTTGCTTGTGATTCTCCAGCGAATGCTGTTAATAGATTTTTTTCTGTTTTTGTTCCTTTTAATTCCATATTTTTTCACTCCTTTGCCATAATTATATTAATTGGCTTATATTTATATTATCATTATCTTGTTAAATAATCAATGTTTTGTTGATTTTGAATAAAAAAAAGAGGTCTATTTGACCTCAATTTTATTGTTTATGAAATCGAATGTTATGGTTTGTTTTGGTTTTATTTCTCCTTTTATTATTAGGTGTGCTAAAGGTTCTTCGATTTCTTTTGAGATTACTCTTTTTAATGGTCTTGCTCCAAATGCTTTATCGTATCCTAATTCTACTAGATAGTCTTTGGCTTTTGGTGTTATTTCAATTTTTATTTGTTTATCGCTTAGTCTTTGTTCTGTTGTTGCTATTAGTTTGTCTAGTATTTCGTACATTACATCTTTAGTTAATTCATTAAAGATTATTATTTCGTCGATACGATTAATAAATTCTGGTTTTAAGACTTGTTTTAGTTCTTTTATTACTTCGTCTTTTTTGTTTTCTAGGATGTGGTCGCTTCCGATGTTTGAGGTCATGATGATGATTGTGTTTTTAAAGTCTACTGTTCTACCGTTAGAGTCGGTTATTCTACCATCGTCTAGGATTTGTAATAGTAGATTTAGGACTTCGGGATGGGCTTTTTCTATTTCATCGAATAGAACGATGCTGTAAGGGTTTCTTCTTACGGCTTCGGTTAATTGTCCTCCTTCGTCGTATCCTACGTATCCTGGAGGAGAGCCAATTAATCTTGATGTTGAGAATTTTTCCATGTATTCAGACATGTCTATTCTTATCATGTGTTTTTCGTCGTCAAATAGTTCATAAGCTAGGGTTTTTGCAACTTCGGTTTTACCAACTCCAGTTGGCCCTAGAAACATGAAGGAACCGATTGGTTTGTTAGGGTCTTTGATGCCACTTCTTGATTTTATGATTGCTTCAGCTACTAGGTGTATGGCTTCGTCTTGTCCTTTTACTCTTTTTTTCATGTTTTTTTCTAGGTTTAGGAGTTTTTCTTTTTCGCTGTTGATTAATTTGCTTACAGGAATATTAGTCCATTTTGCTACTACTTCAGCAACTTTTTCTTCGGTTACGGTTTCGCTTAGGATTTGATTTGTTGTTTGTTTTCTTTTTTCTTCAAGTTGATGTTCCAGTTTTGGAATAGTTCCGTGTTTTAATCTTGCAGCAGTTTCTAAGTCGTAGTTGCTTTCGGCTTGTTCTAGTTCAAATTTTTTATTTTCTAGCTCTTGTTTTAATTCTTTTATTTCATTGTTTGTTTTCTTTTCTTCTTCCCATTTTGTTTTTAGGGTTTGTTCTTGTTCTTTTAGAGTTTTTAATTGTTCATTTATTTTGTTTATTCGTTGTTTTGAAAGATCATCTTTTTCTTTTTTTAGAGCTTGTTTTTCTATTTCTAGACGCATGATGTTTCTTGTTAGTTCATCTAGTTCATTTGGAACTGAATCCATTTGTACTCTTATGGTTGCACATGCTTCGTCAATTAGATCGATGGCTTTGTCTGGTAAGTATCTATCTGTTATGTATCTATTTGACATGGTGGCTGCTTTTATTAGAGCTTTGTCTTGGATTGTTACTCCATGGTGTATTTCGAATCTTTCTTTTAGTCCTCTTAGGATGGTGATGGTGTCTTCGACTGATGGTTCACTTATTTTTACTTTTTGGAATCTTCGTTCAAGGGCTCCATCTTTTTCAATGTATTTTCTATATTCATTTAGGGTTGTTGCTCCGATTACATGAATTTCACCACGAGCAAGCATTGGTTTTAAGATGTTTGATGTATCCATTGCACCGTCTGCTTGGCCTGAGCTTACAATGGTGTGGATTTCGTCGATAAACATTATTATTTGTCCGTTTGATTTTTTAACTTCGTTTAGGACGTTTTTTAGTCTTTCTTCGAATTCTCCACGGTATTTAGCTCCAGCGATTAATGCAGCCATGTCTAGTTCCCAAATAATTTTGTCTTTTAAGCATGCTGGGATATCATTTTTTACGATTCTTTGCGCTAATCCTTCGATGATGGCTGTTTTACCGACACCTGGTTCTCCGATTAGAACAGGGTTGTTTTTAGTTTTTCTAGATAGAATTCTTGTTATGTTTCTTATTTCTTCGTCTCTACCTATTACAGGGTCCATTTTTCCTTGTTTTACTTGTTCGTTTATATTTCGTCCATATTTTTCTAATGGATTTTTTTCTTCCTCATATTTCATGTTCATAAATATTACCTCCTTTTAAATATTCATATCTATATTATAACACTTTTTTAGCACTTGTCAATAGAGAGTGCTAATTTTATTTGTTTTTTTTTCTATTTTATATTATGTGCTTTATTGCTTTTATTATTTAAATATTGTATACTTTATTTGGTGATATTATGAAGAAGTTTTTTGATGAATTTAAGAAGTTTATTGAACGTGGAAATGTTATTGATTTAGCAGTTGGGGTTGTAATAGGTAGTGCTTTTTCAAAGATTGTTTCTAGTTTGGTTAATGATTTGTTTATGCCTGTTATTGGTATTATTATTGGAGGTCATGATTTTTCTAGTCTTACTTTAAAAGTTGGTGATGCAACGATTAAGTATGGTTCTTTAATACAGAATATAGTTGATTTTTTAATTATTGCATTTTGTATATTTTTATTTGTTAAGATTATTAATAGATTTTTTGCTAAAAAGAATGATGTTAAGGATGATGATATTGTTAAAAAGAGTGAAGAGATTGTACTTCTTGAAGAAATTAGAGATTTGCTAAAAAAGGATGTAGTGAAGTGATTTGATGGAACAGGAAAAGATTGGAAAATTTATAAAGAAAATAAGGATTGATAATGGTTTTACACAGAAAGAATTTGCTGATAAATTGGGGGTTACTTATCAAGCAGTTAGTAAGTGGGAGAATGGTAAAAATATTCCAGATATTATGATTCTTAAACTGATTAGTAAAGAATTTAATGTTAATATTGATGATTTGTTGGAGGGAAGAGAGTCTAAAAAGGAGTTTAATTTTAAAGTGCTTTTTATTGTACTTGGAATTTGTTTTGGTTTGTTTCTTTTGTTTTTTATATTTTTTCATGATGATGATTTTAGATTTAAGACTTTGTCTTCTTCTTGTAGTGATTTTAATATTTCTGGTAGTATTTCTTATAACAAAGAGAAGTCTTCGATATATATATCTAATATAGATTATTGTGGTGGTAATGATATTAATAAGTATAAACTTATTACTTGTGATTTGTATGAGAAGCATGGTGATGTTACGGTTAAGGTTAAGGAATGTGATTATGATAATAATAAGAATGTTACTTTAGAGGAGTTTTTAAAAGGAGTAAGGTTTGTTACTTCTGATTACCGTAATGTTTGTAAGGATTTGAATATGTATATTGAGATTAATGCTTTTTTAGATAATGGTAAGTCTATTAATTATAAGATACCGCTTAATTTAGAGGATTGTAAATAACTCAACTTATAGTTTAGTGTTTTCAACTTCTTTTTTATTGCATTTTTATGATTTGTTTTTTATACTGGTTTTGGTGATGTTATGAAAGTTTATTTAGATTATAGTGCTACTACATGTGTGGATCCTGATGTTCTTGAACGTTTTAACTATGTGGTAGAGAATTTTTATGCTAATCCTAATTCTAGTCATGATATGGGTAGGGAGTGTAATGAACTTATTTCGTCTAGTGTTTCTAGTATATGTGATTTTTTTGGAATTTCTTCTGATGAGATTGTTTTTACTAGTGGTGCTAGTGAGGCTAATAATACTGTTTTGAAGGGACTTACTTCTGGTAATGAAATTATTACTACTAAGTTGGAGCATTCATCAATATATGGACCTTGTAGTTATTTGCAAAAGTTAGGTTATAAGGTGTTTTTTGTTCCTCTTGATAGTGATGGAATTGTTGATATTGATTGTTTGGAAAAGATGATTAATTCTAATACAGCGCTTGTATCTATTGGTTGTGTTAATAGTGAAGTTGGTCTTAGACAGCCTATTGAAGAAATTGGTCTTATGTTAAAAAAGTATCCTCATGTTTTGTTTCATAGTGATATTACGCAGGCTGTTTCTAAAGTGAAGATTGATTTGACTAATGTTGATATGGCTAGTTTTTCAGGGCATAAGTTCTTTTGTTTTAAAGGGATTGGTGGTTTAATAAAGAAAAAGGATGTTAAGCTTGTTCCTTTGATTCATGGGGGTAAGAGTACTTCTGTTTACAGGAGTGGAACTCCTTCGACGGAACTTATTTGTGCACTTTCTTGTGCTTTTGATTTGATTTCTGATATGGATTCTAGGATTTCTTATGTACATGATCTTAATAAAAAGATTAGAAAGCATGTTTCTTTATATGATAAGATTCTTATTAATAGCAATGATTTTTGTATTGATAATATATTGAATATTAGTTTTGTGGGGAAGGATGCAAATGTCATTTTGAAGTATTTTTCTGATAGAGGTATTTATATTTCGACAAAGACGGCATGTAGTAGTGATGCTAGTTATTCGCTTTGTATTTATGAGCTTTATGGCGATAAAGATAGGGCTAGTTCTAGTGTTAGAATAAGTCTTTCTTATAAGACAACTTTGGATGAAGTTGATTATTTTCTTAAAGTATTAGATTGTTTAATGGAGGAATACGATGAAGTTAATTAAAATTACGGCAGGATGGTGTATGTCTTGTATTATTATGAATGATTTGCTTGATAGTGTCTTATCTGATTATAATGTTTTGTTTGATGTTGTTAATGTTGATTATGATTTTGATACTGAATTAGTGGAAAAGTTTAACGTTGGTGATGTACTTCCTGTTTATATTATTGTGGATGATGATAGAGAAATGGGACGCATTGTTGGTGAAGTTAGTGAGGATAAGCTTGTCTCATTTTTAAAGGATAATGGTGGTATTTATGAATAAAAGATTTGTGTTTTTAGTAATTGCTTTTTTTATGATGTTTGTTCCTACTTTGGTTTTTGGACTTGATTCTTCTTATGCTGTTGATACAGGTATTTTTGGTGTTGTTAGTGCTAAGGATGTTTCGCTTCCAATATTTTCTATTTTGGTGGGGGCAGTTGATGGTTTTAATCCTTGTGCAATGTGGATACTTGTTTTTCTAATTACGATGATGTTTTCGATGCACGATAGAAAGAAAATGTGGATACTTGGATTAACTTTTATTTTTACAAGTGGTTTTGTTTATCTTTGTTTTATGCTTTCGTGGCTTAGTTTAGCAAGCTTTTTATCGGGGATTACTTTAGTTAGGTTTTTAATTGCTTGTTTTGCTATTGTGTTTGGAATGGTTAATATTTATAGGTATGTTAAGAGTTTGAGTAGTGATGTTGGATGTGATGTTACTGATAAGTCTAAAAGAATTAAGATTATGGATAAGATTAAGAAAATTGTTAATGAAAAGAAGTTTTTTTTGGCAATTTTAGGTGTAATGTTGCTTGCTTTTTCGGTTAATTTGATTGAGCTTCTTTGTTCTTTAGGACTTCCAGTTATGTTTACTAACGTGCTTGCTCTTAATGACTTGAGTGTTTTAGAATATGCATTTTATATTGGTTTATATTTGATTTTCTTTTTAATTGATGATATATTAGTATTTGTTATAGCTATGAAGACTTTGAAGATTAAGGGGATTTCTAATAAATATACTAAGTATTCTCATCTTATTGGAGGATTAATAATGGTTTTATTAGGACTTTTAATGGTTTTGAAGCCTGAGTGGTTAATGTTTAATTTTTAGGAAGTGATGGTAGTATGAAGAAAAGTACAGAGATTATTTTTGTGATTTTAACTATTTTATTACTTGGAGTTATTGTTTATTTTTCTTTTTTTAATGAAAAGAAGATTGATAATGTTGTGAATAAAAATGCAACTTTGGAGAATATAAAAAAGACTGATGGAATGGTTAATGTTTATTTGTTTTATGGAAGGGAATGTCCTCATTGCGAAAAGTTAATGGAATATTTTGATAATATTAATGATAAGTATGGTGAACTTTTTAATCTTTATGGTTTTGAAGTATGGCATGATGGCAATAATCCTAATATAATGAAGGATTTTAGTTCTGCGATTGGTGATGATCTTGGTGGAGTTCCTTATTATATAATTGGGGATGAGTCTTTTGTTGGTTATAATTATACTTATGATGAAAAGATTGTTAAGGCTATAAAGAAGTATGCTAAGAGTGGTAGCGATGTTTATTTTGATAAGATAAAGAAGTAATTGGTTTACTTCTTTTTACATATAATTATTATAATTATAGTTCTTTTCTTTAAAATTGTGGTACAATATTGTTAAGCGTTATTTGCGGGGTGATTTATGAAGAAAAGAAGATATTTTTTATCGTTTTTATTGTTTTTTATCCTTTTTTTAATAACTTATTTTTGGATATTTAGATGTTATGATTTTAAATTTCTTATTGATTCTTTGAAATTGTGTAACATTAAGTATATATTGTTTGCTATTTTATCAATGTTTATGTTTCCTTTGTTTGAGGCAATATTTTTAAAGAGTATAGCACGGAATATGGGGATTGAAATGAGTTTTTATAAAGCTCTAGGCTATGTTTTTACGGAGATATATTTTTCGGGAATTACACCCTCTTCGATGGGTGGACAGCCTGTTCAGATGTATGAGATGAATAGGGATGGTATTGAATATTATAAATCTAGTATTATTGTTTTGCTTAATACAGTTATTTATAAGTGTACATTGGTATTTTTGCTTATTTTGTCTTTGATATTTTTTGGATCTTATATATTTAGTTATTCTACTTTATTTAATGTTCTTGTTTTAATTGGTTTTGTTATGAATGTTTTGATAATTCTTTTTTTTATAAGTTTGGTTTATTCTAAAAAGACTATTGATTCTACAAGGAAAATTTTTATGTGGTTTGTGAATAGGTTTAAGTTTATAAAAAATAAAGAGGTTATTTTTGAAAAGTTTGATAAAACTGTTTTGAAGTATAATGATTTAAGTGATTTTACAAGGAAGAAACCTTTTATTTTTGTCAAATCTTTTATGATACTTTTAATGCAAAGAATTAGTTTTCTTTTAGTTAGTTATTTTATATATAAATCTTTTGGGCTTGATGGTTTTAGTATATTTTTGGTTATTGCTTTTCAGGTTTGTATCGTGATGGCTGGGGACTTTATTCCTACTCCTGGTGGAGTGATGGTGTATGAAGGTATAATTTTATCTATTAATGAGCTTTTATATGGAGAAGAGCTTGCTCTTTCTTCGATGTTACTTCAAAGGAGTATTAATTTTTATTTATTGATATTAATTAGTTTTATAATTTATTTAGTTTTTCATTATGATAAGAAAAGGAGAAAAAGGAAGGAGAAGATTTTGAATGAAAAAAAATATAGTTAATATGGTACAAGGTTTTTGTATGGCTCTTGCTGATAGTGTTCCTGGTATATCTGGGGGGACTGTTGCTTTTATCCTTGGTTTTTATGAAAAGTTTATTAATAGTGTTAATGCTATTGTTACTAAGGGTGAAGATAAGAAAAAAGCGTTTTCGTTTTTGTTTAAATTAGGTATAGGATGGGCAATTGGAATGGCTCTTGCAGCGATTGTTTTGTCTAAGCTTTTTGAGGATCATATATATAGTGTTAGTTCACTTTTTATAGGGTTTATAGTGTTTGCAATTCCAATAATTATAAAGGAAGAGAAAAATACATTGAAAGGTAAGTATGGATATTTAATTTATTCTCTTATAGGAATAGCAATTGTTTCTTTGATTACTTATTTTAATCCTACTGGTGGAGGGAGTAATGTTGACCTTACTAATCTTAATCCTTTATTGTGTTTGTATGTGTTTATGGCTGGGGTTATTGCAATTTCCGCTATGGTGGTTCCTGGTATATCAGGTTCGACACTTTTGCTTATTTTTGGTCTTTATGTACCTGTTATTACTTCGATTAGTGAGGTGTTGCATTTTAATTTTGGCTCTTTACCTATTTTAATAGTATTTGGCTTTGGAGTTATTACAGGATTGTTGCTTGTTGTTAAACTGATAAAGAAGGCTCTTGATAAGTATAGGGCTGAGGCTATTTATATGGTGCTTGGTCTTATGGTTGGTTCAATATATGCAATTATTATGGGTCCTACTAGTCTTAGTGTTCCTAAGGAAGCAATGAATTTTGGTACTTTTAGTATTTTGTTCTTTATTTTTGGAGGTATTATTGTTTATGGACTTGAAGTTTTAAAAAGAAAACTTGATAAGTAGTTTTATATTTGGCACTTTTTAGTGTTTTTTTCTATGGGAAAATATTTTGTACATTGTGATTTTATTTGCATATATTATGATAGCAGGAGGTGTATTATGAATTTAGAAAGATGTTTTAATCCGAATGGTAATGTTGATGATATTAATAAAGTTAATTGTTTTTATATAGGTGTTCCTGGGACAAGGGGACAAAAGGGCGAAAAAGGAGATGTTGGTCCAAAGGGAGATAAAGGTGATATTGGACCTCAAGGCGAGAAAGGTGAAAAAGGTGATGCTGGAGAGTTAGTGCCTTCTTCGACTGAGGCTATGTTTGCGACTGGTTTTGTTGATAAAGATGATAATGGGGTAATGGAGTTTGATACGCCATGGCTTATACCCGGTGATTCTGCAATTTTTAAAAATGTGAGTAATACAGGAGTTGGAATTGTTTCTGGTATTTATGAGATTGTTGTGTCTGGTTTGATAAGAGAAGCTGATGACACACATGGGGCGGAGGTTTATCTTGCTAATAGTGAGGGCTCGGCAATTAAGGATTTAACCTTTGAACTAAAAGCAGGTTATGGAAAACAAATGTATTTTTCGAAGAGCATTGCTTTTAGGTTTGAAAGTGATACGATTTTAAGTTTGAATGTTAATTTACTTGGTGATTTGGGGACTTCAAGTGTTGTTGTTGAAAATGTTAATTTAGTTATGAAGAAGATTCATGAATAGAATGTTTTAAAGAAATTAATTAAAAATACTTGTATAAAGATTGAATAGATAGTATATTATATATAAAGAAGCACGTTCTTTAAACGTCGACTTCATGTATACACATTGTTGCGACGTTTCTCTATATCAGAGAGACGTCGCTATATTTTTTATATATTAAATTGCTTTAACAGTGATGATATATAAAAGCCATAGGATGATAATAAGCAAGATGAAAATCATGTCGTTTTTTCTACTCATTACACATCACCTCACTTTCATAGAAAGTAAAGCCGACGCCCAAAGATACGTGCATGTTACAAGTATAAAGCATGTAATGGTACAGTGCAAATGAGTAAAAATGACATTTGGTATGAAAAATAGTATTCAATTTTAAAAATTGTCTTAATGAAAAAATGACTTTTGATATAAAAAAATATATTAAAAAGTATTATTTTGTGTAAATTGAAAAAATTTCTTGAAGAAGAAGTTTTTTGTTTTCTTCTTTTCTTTTTTCTTTGTTTATTATATAATGGTGGTGAGGTGATACGATGAGGGCACTTATAACTGGGGCTGGTTCTGGGATTGGTCGGGAAATGGCTATTTATTTGGATAGTATTTCTTATGAACTAATACTTGTTGATAAGGATGGTTCTTCTTTGGAAAAGTTGAAGTCTGATTTAAAGAATGAACATAAGTTTATTGTTACTGATCTTTGTGATTTGAAGAAAGTTAAGGATTTATATATTATTACACGTAAGGATAATATTGATATGCTTATTAATAATGCTGGTTTTGGATTTTATGGTGATTATAATTCTTGTGATTTACTTACGGAGCTTGATATGATTAATGTTAATGTTGTTGCTGTTCATGTGCTTACTCGTATGTTTTTAAAGGATATGGTTAAGAAGGATAAGGGTTATATTTTGAATGTTGCTTCTAGTGCTGGGTTGCTTCGTGGTGGTCCTTTAATGAGTTGTTATTATGGTACTAAGGGTTATGTTGTTGATTTTACGTCTGCTCTTTATGAAGAGCTTCGTAGGAATAAATCTCATGTTGTTGTTTCTTGTTTGTGTCCTGGGCCTGTTAGTACTAATTTTAATAAGGTAGCTGGTGTTAATTTTAATATTAAGTCTCTTTCTGCTTGTGGTGTTGCTCGTTATGGGCTTAAGAAGATGTATTTGGATAAGAAGCTTATTATTGTTCCTGGTTTTTGGGTTAGGGTTGGCGTTTTCGTTAGTAGGTTTTTGCCTGTTAAGTGGCTTCTTAGAATAACTTATAATATTCAAAGGAAAAAGGGTAGATAGAATGAAATATTTTATTAAATTTTCGTATGATGGCTCTTGTTTTTCTGGTTTTCAAAGACAAAAGGGTCTTAGAACCGTGCAGAGTGTAATGGAAGAGTGTCTTACTTCTTTGAATAATGGCAATTTTGTTAGTTTATGTGCTTCTGGTAGAACTGATAAGGGGGTTCATGCTAGAGGACAGTGTGCGCATTTTTGTCTTGATGTTAATGTTAAGTTATATAATTTAAAAAAATATCTTAATAAGTGTTTTAATGGAGAAATATATGTATTGGATGTTTTTTTGGTTGATGATGGTTTTCATGCTAGGTATGATGTTTTGTCTAAGACTTATTGTTATTATATAAATATGGGAGAATTTAATCCTTGTATGAGAAATTATGTTCTTCAGTATAATAGAGCTTTGGATGTTTCTTTGATGAAAGAGGCTTCTTTGGTATTTTTAGGAGAACATGATTTTAGAAGTTTTTGTTTTGATTCTAAAAGTCAGGATAATTGTGTTAGGACTATTTATGATGTAAATATAAGTGTCAATGATTGTATAGTCGAGATTAGGTTTACAGGTAATGGTTTTCTTAGAAAAATGGTGAGAAATATGGTTTCTGTGCTTCTTTTGGTTGGCTCTGGAAAGATTAATTGTTCTGATGTTGTTAGTATACTTGAATGTCAAGAAAAGTCGTATAATGTCAAATGTGTGTCTTCTTGTGGACTTTATCTTGACAATGTAGTTTACGGTGGTGAATTTGATGAGTTATAGGTTTTCTTCTGATACTCTTATTCATTCTTGTGGGTTTAATTTGTATTCTTTTTATAATATTTTAAAGAACGGGATTATGTCTTATTCTTATGCAAAAGAGAATGGGTTTGTTGTTGATAGAAATTATTATGGTTCTAATTTGGATGATATGATTTCTTGTGTTAGATATTTGTATGTTAATGATTCTATAGAGGATGGCGCTTATAGTACTCATGTGAAGAATGGACTTTCTTTTATTTTGGAGGATGTTTCTTTTGTTTATGACAAGGGTGATAGATTTATTCATCGTTATGATGAAGTTTTGGTTAAGGATTATATTGATGTTTCTAGGATTAAAGGAGTTCTTGTTCCTGATTTTTATAAAGATTTTGATGTTTGTGATTTAGAGTTTATTAGAAGGGATTCTACTAGTTATTCTTTGATTCTTAGGAATGTTTCTAATATGCTTTCTTTTATTGGTTCTCTTGGAGGTAGTGTTAATAAGTCATTGTATGATGATTGTTTTAGGGAGCTTTATTATATTAATGAGGCTTTTAGGAATAGTTCTTCTTCGGATAAGGATGTTCTTCGTGATGATTTTGTTTGTGTTATTGATGATTTAAATTATTTGATTGGTACTGATTTTGCTAGAGTTTTTAAGAATCTTATTGGTAAGGATGATGTTTCTCTTATTGATGTTGTTGATTATTTTAGGGGTGATTTACCTATTTATTATTTGGGAAATAGTGTTTCTTTGAAGAAGTAATAATATTTACTTTGATTGTTTCGTATACTATTAAGGGTGATTTGTATGAATTATAAAAAGCTTATTGTTAGTATTTTGATTCCTGTTATTCTTGGTAGTTTGATTGGTGTTCTTATTGATACTTCTTCGTATGGGTATTTGCTTAAACCTGCTTTGTCTCCACCGTCTTGGTTGTTTCCTGTTATGTGGACTGTTCTTTATATTTTGATGGGTGTTTCTAGTTATTTAGTTTCTAGAGATGCTGGTTCTTCTGATGCACTTTCTGTTTATGGGTTACAACTTTTTGTTAATTTAATGTGGTCTATTATATTTTTTGTATTTAATTTTTATTTAGTTTCGTTTGTTTGGCTTTTAATTTTAGATGCTTTGGTTATTTATATGATTTTTAAATTTTATAAGATTAATAGGGTTTCGGCTTATTTACAGTTTCCTTATTTGATTTGGATATTGTTTGCTAGTTATTTGAATCTTGGTATTTATATTTTGAATTAAAAAAATAGAGTAATAAAACAAAACTCTATTTTTTAATGTTGTTTAATTCTTCTTCAACTTTTTTGATTGTTCTTTTTAAAGTTTCTACATCAATATAGTTTTCTGTGAATGGGTGACCTCCACTTTTGGTTTGTTTGCTATTTATGTTGATAGTGACACCTTTTATTTTTTCTTCTATATCTTGTTGGATGGCAGCGGTTGTGCATAGAACTTGTCCAAGTAATACAAACCAGTTTCCTATAGCATTTTGTTCATTGGCTGTTAAGTCGTCTGTTATGGCTAAGGCTATGGCAAAACAAATAGTTGTCCAAAGTTTGGTGTCGTTAGAGTTTTTCATACTTAATTTTATAAATTTTTCTATATTTTATTAATAATTGTGTTATAATTTTATTATAGGAAGTAGGTGTTAAATATGGATTTGCTTATTTTGGTTTTGCTTGTTGTTATTGTTGGTATTTTTTTTCGTGATACTAAGCGTTTGGTTTATTTGATTGGGATACTTGAATTGTTTTTTAGACTTGTTCATCATATTGGTGATTTGCTTGGAATAGCTGTTTTTAACAATTTTGTTGATAAGTATATTCCTAATTCTATTTTTACTATTATTTCTGGTCACACTAATGGGGTGCTTTGTACAGTGCTTTCATTTGTGGTTGTTGGGATATTGGTGATGTTTTTGTTTTATCTTATTAAGTATTTTTTTAAAGCAAAGAAGTTATAGTTTTATTTTGTTTTTTTTGTATATGTATATGATTGTTAGTATGATTAAGGTACCGATTATTGTTATTTCAACGGTGTCTTTTTTTTCTTGGTGAATTACTTGTTCTACTTCGTTGTAAGCATTTATTGTTATTGGAATAATTAATAATCCTAGGATGGTTAATTTTTTTAATAATTTTTTGATAATATCACTCTCTTTTCTATTTAATTATATTTTTTTTGTTTTTTTTGATGAAAGTTGAGGATTTTTTTTATTTTTTTTGTTTTATATATATGGAGGGTGATATTGTGTTAGAGGTAAAGAATGTCTTTAAGTGTTATAAAACTGGGAATTTTGTTCAAAGAGCTCTGGATAATGTTAGTGTTAAGTTTAGGAAGAGTGAGTTTGTTTCAATACTTGGTACTTCTGGTAGTGGAAAGACTACTTTTCTTAATATTCTTGGTGGTTTGGATAATTATGATAGTGGGGATTTGATTATAAATGGGAAGTCTACGAAAAGATTTAAGGATAAGAATTGGGATATTTATAGAAATAATTCGGTTGGTTTTATTTTTCAGAATTATAATTTAATTCCTCATATTAGGGTGATTGATAATGTTTGTCTTGCAATGACTATTAGTGGTGTTAGCAGGAGGGAGCGTAAGAAGAGGGCTCTTGCAGTTTTGTCTAGGGTTGGTCTTTTGAAGCATGCTTATAAAAAACCTAGTGAGCTTTCTGGTGGACAGATGCAGAGGGTTGCTATTGCTAGAGCTTTGGTTAATGATCCAGATATTATTTTGGCTGATGAGCCTACTGGGGCACTTGATTTTTCAACTAGTTTGCAAATAATGGATTTGATTAAGGAAATTTCTAGAGATAAGCTGGTTATTATGGTTACTCATAATGGTGATATTGCTAGGAATTATTCTAATAGAATTATTAGGCTTAAAGATGGAAAGATTGTTGATGATAGTAATCCTTATTTTGATGATTTTGATGATGTTTATAACTTTCGTAAAACGTCGATGTCATTTTTTACTGCTCTTAAGTTGTCGTTTGCTAATATTTTTACGAAAAAGAAAAGGACTTTGCTTACTTCGTTTGCTTCTTCGATTGGGATAGTTGGTATTGCGCTTATTCTTTCTATTTCTAATGGTTTTGGGGGAAAGATTAATGAATTTGAAAGGAATTCTTTGTTGCAGATGCCTATTACTGTTTCTAATGGGGTTATTGATACTTCAGATTGGTCTGGTAATAATGATTCTTCTTCGATTGGTAAGTATACTAGCAAAAAGATGGTTATTCCTCGTGATGATTCTTCTTTTACACATGTTAATAGAATTACTGATGATTATGTTTCTTATATTAATGATATTGATGAGACTTTACTTAGTGGTGTTTCATATCAAAGAGATGCTTTTATTAATGTTGTTTATAAAGCCGATGATTCTTATAGATATGTTGATAATAATAGAGATGGAGTTTCTTCTTTTTGGAATGTTTTTCCTGATGATTCTTTGAATGGAAGTTTTTTGGATAATTATGATGTTTTGGCAGGCGAAGTTAATGCTGATGTTGCAGGGTTTATTTTGGTTGTTGATGAATACAATCAAGTTTCTTCTGATGTTCTTAGAGCTCTTGGTTTTTCTACTGATGTTAGTTTTAGTGATATATTGTCTTTAAAGTATCGTGTTGTTTTTAATGATGATTTTTATTATGAGAATGATGGTTATTTTTTTGCTTCTTCTGATTATGAGGCTATGTATAATAGTGATAATAGTATTAATGTGTTTATTCAGGCTATTGTTCGTCCGAAAAAGGGAAGAGAGTTGGTTTCTTCTTCGGGGATTTTTTATACTTCTTCTTTGATTGATAAAGTGATAAGTGTTAATAAAGATTCTTTGATAGTTAAGAAGCAGAGAGAGTCTTCTTATAGTGTTTTAAGTTTGGATAATTCTTTTTCTTCTTTTAGTAGGAATAATATTCTTTCTTATTTAGGTGATGATGTTACTCCTTCTGGAATAATGCTTTATCCAAGTGATTTTGATGCAAAGGAGAAGATAGTTTCGTATTTGGATAAGTATAATGATAATAAGAATTTTTCTGATAAGATTTTTTATACTGATATGGCTTATATGATTAGTTCTCTTTCTGGTGGTATAATATCGGCGATTACGATTGTTCTTGTTTCGTTTAGTTCTATTTCTCTTGTGGTTTCTAGTATTATGATTGGCATTATTACTTATATTAGTGTTTTGGAGCGTACTCGTGAGGTTGGGATACTTCGGGCTCTTGGGGCGAGGAAGAGGGATATAACTAGAGTGTTTAATGCTGAAACTTTTATAATTGGTGCTTGTAGTGGGTGTATTGGAATAGGAATTACTGTTTTTTTAAATGTTTTTGTTAATAAAATTATTTATAAATTTACGGAGCTTTCTGGTGTTTCTAGGCTTGATTGGTTTCATGCAACTGTGCTTATTATTGTTAGTATTTTTCTTACTTTAATTGGAGGATATATTCCGGCAAGATTGGCTAGTAAAAAGAGCCCAGTTGTGGCTCTTAGGAGTGAATAATTAAAAAATGTAAGTTTTTGTTCTTGCATTTTATATGTGTCTTATTTTTGCTTTTGGTTCTGATGTGACATTGTAAATTTCTTTTAGGGTTTCGGTCATATCTTTGTATATGTTTATAGCTTCTTCATAGTTTTTGTTTTTAATGTTGATAATGGCTTGGTGTATTCTTAAGTATAACATGCTGTTTGCAATTATTTTGTTTTGTTCATCTTGGTATAAGTTTTTTGATATTTCTGGTCCGATTGTATTGTATTCGTCTAGTAGAGGTGTGTATTTTTGATCATTTTTCATTATAGTGTCTCTAAAGTTTCTTAGGGTTTCTAGAATATGACCATGATCTTCTTGTCCTAAAATATCACACATTGCTGTTGTAAGGTAACAGTTTGATTCTTTTTTGTTTTGGAAGTCGTTGTTACAACTTCTTTCGTCTGGTTTTACGTAGATGTGTTTTTTTGTACATCTAAATCCTCTCCAATTTTGGTCTTTTTCGTCTAGCCACACACAGTCTGAGCATTCCCATGGATATCCCATAATATCAGTCCTTTCTTTGTTTCTTGTTTTGGTAGTTTAACATATTTTTTTGTTTTTGTAAATATTATTAAGGGGTGATGTTTTATGAAAGATTGTAGATATGTTGATGATGACTTTATTCTTAAGTATGAAGTTATTGATGATAAAATAAGGGTTTATTATAGTGATGGACGTTTTGTTGATTATTGTTATTGTGCGTCTTTAGAGAAGGGACTTTTGGAGGTTTTAAAGAAACAACTTTATCAAAATGTAATGTTTAAGGATATGAGAAAAAGAGATGGAGTTTTGTCTAAGGGACTTTTTTATGTTTTGTTTTTAGGGACTTTTGTTTCTTTTTCTTGTTTATATGATAGTTTTTCTGTTTCTGATTTATTGGCTTTTCTTGGTTTTTTAGGTTTTAGTGTTGGTGATTTTGTTTATTTTATAAAGAATGATAAACTTTTTAAGGAGATTTTAAAGGAAGAGTATTATATAGATAATGTGGAGTTGTTTGATGATATAGTTGGTATTAATGAGCTTGATAATTTTAGTTTTAATGATTTAGTGGATATTAAAAAGGGGCTTGTTAAGAAAAAATAAAAGGGATATAATGTTGTTGAGGGATGTCTATGATTAATTGTAATGATAATAGAAATAATGAAGCTTTTATAAAGTATTATGAGGTTTATGATGATGTTATTAAGTTTTATACAAAAGATGGAGTTTTTACTATTTTGAATACTTCAGATAATGTTAAGAGGCTTGATAATATTATGGATGGACAGGCACTTGGCAATATTAGTTGTCTTAAGAGTAGGATCAAAGAATTGCTTTTTGGTATACCTTTTTTACCTTATTTTGGTTATTTTTTAGGAGATTCTTTTTCTTCTCTTGCTTCGTCTTTTGATGGTGGTAATCTTTTTGTGTTTGGGGCTAGTTTGGCAGCGCTTGCTACTGATGTTTATTATGTTACTTCTCGTGGTGGAATGATAAAAGAGAGTATTAAGGATAAATTCTATATTCAAAATATTGATTATATAAATAATTATATAAATGATGAAAATATTAGATCAATGTTTCCTAATTTGGATTCTTATTTGGATGAAGATGGTAAGATTAAATTGTCAATGAATGATGTTGATGGGATGAGTTTGGTTGATTTAAAGTCTTTTAAAATTGTCATAGATAATATTGTCGATAAAAGTAAGAATAATGATATTGTTGATGGTTTTGATGTTAAAGAGCAGGATTTGGATTCTTTAAATGATAATTCTTCTTTAAAATTTGACGAAAAAAGTAGTAATAAAAAAAGATTTAGGAAATAGATTGGAGTTGTATTTATGAGTTTTGATGATGTTGTTGGTTCAAGAAGGAGTATTAGAAAGTATACTTCAGAGGATGTTAGTGATGCTGATGTTCGAAAAATAGTAGAGTGTGGGATTTTAGCTCCTTCCGCTAAAAACAGACAACCTTGGAGGATAAAGGTGGTTTCTGATGATTTGAAGGATAAGATTGCTCTTTTTTTAGAAAGTAAAAAAAGTGATGATGATATTAGTATTTCTCATACTGCTGGTGTGATAAAGGAGGCTAAAAGACTTATTTTAGTATTTGCAGTTGATGGTTATGATAAGAATGATGTTTTGTCAATTGGGGCTTTTATAGAGAATATGTGTTTGAAGGCTACTGATATGGGGCTTGGTAGCTTGTGGATTGCAAATACAGATAAGATTAATGATTTGATTAAGGATTATTTTGATGTTTCAATGGATTTGGTTTCTTGTGTGGCGATTGGGCATAAGAATCAAAATCCTCATGCAAGGCCAAGGATGAGTTTGGAGGAAATTGTTTTGTAGCACGATGTGCTATTTTTTTTGTTTTTTCATATAATTTATTGTTAGTATTTTAGGGGTGTGAGTTTTATGAATTATAAAGTTGCTATTAATCCGGTTGGTGGTGGTAGCAACACTGGTTTGGTTGCTTCTGGTGTTACTGAAAAGAATATTTCTTTATTGGTTTCTCGTTATATAAAAAAGAGACTTGATGAACTTGGAATAGAGAATGTTATTACAAGGAATACGGATAATGATTTGAGTTTGGAGTCTAGAGTTAATTTTATTAATAGTAGTTTGGGTTTAACGGATGATGTGATTGTGATTACTAATGGTCTTTCTGATTCTTCGATTGATGGTGTGGAGATTATATATGCGCTTAGAGATAGTAATCGTTTTGCAAAAATTTTGGCTGAGCAGTTTGCTAATAGTGGGATTGATGTTAATAAGTATTATCAGCTTAGAATGGAGGAAGATACGGCGCTTGATAGTGATTATATAATAAGAAATACTGGTGATAGTGAAAGTGTTATTATTAATTATGCTAGTATTAAGGATAGTGATGGTCTTTCAGATTTTGTTAAGAATTATGAGGATTATGGAGAAGCGGTGGTAAGAGCAATTGCTATTTATACTAAGAGCGATTATGTTCCTACTGCTAAAGGCGATTATTATACTGTTAAGAAAGGTGATAGTTTGTATAGTATTGCGAGAGCGTATGATATTTCTGTTTCTGATTTGAAGAATGCAAATAATCTTACTAGTAATGTTTTGTCGATTGGTCAAGTGCTTAAAATTCCTGATATTGTAGAGAAGGGAGATACAAGTGTTTATTATGTTAAGAAAGGCGATACTTTGTATGGAATAGCAAAAAATTATGGTGTTAGTGTTGATGAGATAAAAAAGCTTAATGATCTTAGTAGTAATAATTTGACAATTGGTCAAGAGTTGCTTATTCCTGGTCTTTCTAGTGGAAGTGTTCCTAGTGTTAATGTTTATACTGTTGTGAAGGGGGATAGTTTGTATAAAATCGCTAATTTGTATGGTGTTAGTGTTGATGAATTGAAGAGTGCAAATAATCTTACTAGTAGTGTTATTTCAATTGGACAGCAGTTGGTGATACCTAGTGGGTCTTCAAAGACTTATGTGGTGAAGCGTGGGGATACTTTATATGGCATTGCTAGGGATAATAATACAACTGTTGATAGGTTAAAAGAGCTTAATGGCCTTAGTGGGAATACGCTTTCGGTAGGCCAGGTTCTTAAGTTATGATGTGGTTATTGATTTTAAAGTATAAGGGTTTTGACTTAATGTTGAAATCTTTTTTTGATATATGAAAAGTTAATTAAAAAAATAATAAAAAGCAATTGATACAGCAACAAATGTTTGGTATAATGTATAACAAGGGAGGTTGGTAAAAATGAGTAGTATAGAAGAATATACAGAAAAAAATTTTGAGGATATAATAGAATTATTTAAATTTGAAGTGAATTAGGAGGTTATAAATGAATCAGGATAAAATGCATTTAATTAACAAAATTTTTAATAATGAAACAATAAGAACTGTATGGGATAAAGAAGATGAAAAATATTATATTAGTGTTGTTGATATAGTAGGAGTTTTATCAGAAAGTGAAAATCCACAAGTTTATTGGAGAGTTATGAAAAAAAGGCTTAAAGATGAAGGAAATGAAACCGTTACAAATTGTAACGCTTTGAAATTGAAAGCTCATGATGGTAAATATAGATTAACAGATGTTGTTGATATTGAAGGTATGTTTAGAATAATTGAATCCATTCCTAGTAAAAATGCTGAACCAATAAAAGGATGGTTAGCTAAATTAGGAAGTGAAAGAATTGATGAAGTATTTGACCCATCACTTGCAGCTCAAAGAGCTATAGATATATATCGTGCTAAAGGTTATGATGAAAAATGGATTGCTAAGAGATTAAAGGGAATTCAAGATAGAAAAGAATTAACTGATATTTGGCAAGAAAATGGTATAACTGATGGTAAAGAATATGCTATATTAACCAATGAAATCTATAAAGAATGGTCTGGTATGACAGCAAAAGAGTATAAACAATATAAAGGACTTCGTAAAGAGTCTTTAAGAGATAATATGGATAATATTGAAATAATATTAACTGATTTATCAGAAGAAACTACAAAAAGACTTTCAGAAAAACATAAACCACAGGGTTTAGAGCAAAATAAAGAAGTTGCTAGAATGGGTGGACATGCAGCAAAAGTAGCAAGGGAATATATAGAAAGAAATCTGGGAGAATCTGTTGTTATTAAACAAAATAGATTAAATTATGAATATAAAGATGAAATAAAAATTGAAATGAAGTAAGTGAGCAACAAATGAAAAATAGAAAAGATATGGTGTTACAATTGGTGATGATGGTTTTTTATAGGAAGTAGATGTGTGAATTAGAAAGAAAGATTATCACAATTAGAAAAGATGAAGGAAAAAAGTTAGTTTATTTGGTAAAATTAAAAGTAATTACACTTTAATAATTTTTGATTGTAAACTATTTGTAATAATTAGGTAAATAGTATTTTATTATTTTGGTTTTTGTCAAATACTTTGTCAACTTCTTGTAAAGTTGACCTTTTTTCGTTTATAATATATATGGATGTGATTACATGAAAAATATAATAGAGAAGATATATGATTATTCTTTGGAAGAAATAATGGGAGAGCGTTTTGGGAGATATTCTAAATATATTATTCAAGATCGTGCTATTCCAGATGTTCGTGATGGGTTAAAGCCTGTACAAAGAAGAATACTTTATGCAATGTATATTGGTAAAAATACATATGATAAACCATATAGAAAGAGTGCAAAGACTGTTGGGGATGTTATAGGTTCTTTCCATCCACATGGTGATAGTTCTATATATGATGCAATGGTTAGGATGTCTCAGGATTGGAAGATGAAAAATCCTTATATTGATATGCATGGTAATAATGGTTCAATTGATGGTGATAGTCCGGCAGCATACCGTTATACTGAAGCTCGTCTTTCTAAAATATCTAATGAGCTTTTAAAAGATATTGATAAAAATACGGTATTATTTGCTCCAAATTTTGATGATACTATTATGGAGCCTACTGTACTTCCAGCGAAGTTTCCTAATTTACTTGTTAATGGTACTACTGGTATAAGTGCTGGTTATGCTACTAATATACCACCACATAATTTAGGTGAAGTGATTGATGCTACTATTAAGAGGATAGATAGTCCTAATTGTAGGATTGAGACTTTGCTTGATATAGTAAAGGGTCCAGATTTTCCAACTGGTGGTATTGTTTTTGACAAAAAGGGTATTTATAATGCTCTTACTACTGGGAAAGGTAAGGTAATTGTACGTTCTAAAGTAGTTGAAGAAAAAGAAAAGGGTAAGACTACATTAGTGGTTACTGAAATACCTTATGAGGTTTTAAAGACTAATATTGTAAGAAAAATAGATGAGATTAGAATTGATAAAAAGATTGATGGTATTATTGAAGTAAGGGATGAGTCTGATAAGGATGGACTTAGAATTGCTATTGATATAAAAAAGGATGCTAATAAGGAGTTAATTCTTAATTATTTATATAAGAATACTGATCTTCAAGCTTCTTATAATTATAATATGATTGCAATTGTTAGAAGAAGACCTAAGCTTCTTTCTTTGATGGATATTTTAGATGCGTATATTGATCATTTGAGAAGTGTTATTCTTGCTAGGACTAAGTTTGATTTGGAACATGCTAAGAAAAGATATCATATTGTTGAAGGTTTAATTAAGGCTATTTCTATTTTAGATGAGGTTATTTCTTGTATTCGTAGAAGTAAGAATAAGGGTGATTCTAAAGATAACTTAGTTAAAGAGTTTGGTTTTACTATTGAACAAGCTGAGGCTATTGTAGTGTTACAACTTTATAGACTTACTAATACTGATATTGCTTTACTTGAGGAAGAACTTGCTAATCTTAAATTAATAATCGAAGGACTTACAAAGATTGTTAATGAAGAAGATGCTTTGAAGAGTGTTATGAAAGAAGAACTTAGAAAGATTAAGAAAGAATATGATATTCCTCGTAAAACTGAAATAGTAGATGAGGAAATAGAAATTAAAATAGATATGGAAGCAATGATTCCTAAGGAGGATGTAGTTGTTTTAATAACTAAGGATGGTTATGTAAAAAGAACTAGTAAGAGAGGTTATCTTGCTAATACTGAGGATCCTCTTCTTAAGGAGAATGATTATGTTATTGGTCTTTATGAGCAAAATACTCTTGATACTTTGCTTATATTTACTAATCTTGGTAATTATATATATTTACCTGTTCATGAAATACCTGATATTAAGTGGAAGCAACTTGGAAAACATCTTAGTAATATTATTAAATTAGAAGAAAATGAAGTAGTAGTAGATGCTATTCCTGTTAGTGATTTTAGTAAGAAATTAGATGTTGTTTTAACTAGTAAGAATGGAATGATTAAGAAGACTTCTTTAGAAGAATTTAAAGTTAGTCGTTATTCTAAACCAATTTCTTGTATGAAGTTAAAAGATAATGATGAAGTTGTTAGTGTGTTCTTATCAGTATACAATGATATTTTGGTGGCCACTAATAAGTGTTATAGTTTATGGTTTGATGTTAGTGAAGTGCCTTCTTCTGGTATTAAGTCAAGTGGTGTTAAGGCTATTGCTTTAAAGGATGATTATGTAGTATCTAGTGTTAATTTTGATAAGGATATGTTCTATGTATCTGTATTTACTGATAAAGGTACTGCTAAAAGAGTTAAACTTAGTGAGTTTGAAAAGGGTACTCGTGCAAGACGTGGTCTTATGATTCTTAGAGAAGTTAAAACTAATCCTTATCGTGTTATAAAGGTTTTTGTTAATGATAAGTGTAGTTTTGGTATTAAGAGTGTTTCTGGTATTAATGTAATAAAGAGTACTGAGCTTAATATTTGTGATAGATATCAAACAGGTTCAAGTATTTCTTCATCAGAAGTTCTTGATGTGTTTATGGTAAAGGATTTAGAAAAAGATTTAGATGTTTCTTCTAATGACGAAGAGGAAGTTTTAGAGGATGAAAAAAGTATTGATGAGAGTCCTAAAAGAGAAGTAGTTATTAGAGAGCAAGGACATCAAATGTCTCTTCTTGAAATAGATGATGAATTAAAGAAGATTGATGATATTATTAACTAGTGTCAATTTATGTAAATGTTTGTAAAGCAAACAAATTTTATGAATTTTATTTATTAAAGAGTATTTTGGATATCAATTTTTGAAATTGTCTTAGAGCAATTTTAAGATTTGGTATCTTTTTTTGTATGAATTTTTACAGAGTGCGATTTTACAAGTATTTTTAGTTGTTTTATATTTAGTTTGAGGAGGTGATATAGTGAAAAGTAATACTTATAATAAACCTGATATTAAGGACTTGTCGTATAGACTTGATGAGAGAAGAGATGGTTATAAAATACCTATTATTTCTGAGCATATGTTTAATGTAATGCTTAATAATGAATCTAGAAAACAGTTTATTTGTTATTTTATTTCTGGTTTACTTGGTGCTAAGTATGATGAAGTTTTTAATAGTATTAGGTTTATTAAGAATAAGATTGTCTTTAGGAAGAGTGAAGACTCTAATGGAGAGGTTGATTTTATTTGTAGAATTAATAAAGAAGTAGTAGGTATTGAAATAGGTGTTTGTGAGAATAGCAGGGATACTGAGAATAATATTGTGTTTTCTACTTTGAAGTTTGGTATGGGACTAAGTAATAAATCTATTTATAATATTGATAGGCTTGTTTTAATTAATTTGAATAATTATTCTTTTTCTGGTAATTCTAAGTCTATTAATAAGTGTACTATGAAGGATAGGGATACTTATTGTGGAAATGATTCTATTGAGTTTATTAATATTTATTTACCTGTCATTAGAGAAAAGTGTTATAATTTTTCGTTTCTTACTCGTTGGGAAAAGGCTTTGTTAGTATTTAATGAAACAAGTGATAGTGTTCTTTCTAGGATATGTGAAAAATCTATTTTTAAAGAGTATGTTAGTTGTGCTAAGGAAGCTAGTCAAAATGAAATATCTCTTGCTTATGATAGGGTTGTTTATGAAGAAAAAGAGTATTTAAATGAAATTAA
>JABLTK010056877.1_pt1 | contig 30051 bp, 24 predicted proteins | sample 7160131 | NCBI WGS metagenome assembly JABLTK01 (sample SAMN14651221, study PRJNA627086) | human gut metagenome | isolation source: feces | host: Homo sapiens
GCCATCCGCAGGCAGCGCAAACAGGCGCGCATCTGCCGTAACGCGGGCGCCGTACAGCTTTACGCCGGTTTCCCGCTTCGGAATCGCCGGTTTGGACGGATTCGCCGCCCCGATCATATTCAGCTTTGCGCGAAGTCCGGACGCCATACTTTCACCTCTGTATCCAAAGCCCCGTTTCATTGTATATGCTTGCCTGTGCGTTGTCAACCGATTTGACACAAAATGCGCGGGCGCGCACTTGACAATTTTCGCGGCGAATCCTATGATGAAAGGACTGGAATCGGGAGGCAAACGTATGCAAAGCAACAAACGCGAGCGCGGCAATCTTTTTAACAGCCTGTCCATGCTGCGCCATCTATGGAAGTATTTTACCCCCTATCGCGCCACGCTGGCGTTGGATCTTTTCTGTGCGCTGCTGACCACGGTGTGCGATCTGGTGCTTCCGCTGATCGTGCGCAGGATCACGGGCGGATTTACATATGCCGCCAGCGTTACGGTATCGCTGGTGCTGAAGCTGGGCGCGCTGTACATCGTGCTGCGCATCATAGACGCGGCCTCCTACTATTACATGCAGTCGGTCGGACACATCATGGCTTCCAGGATCGAGGCGAACCTCCGCCGCGATCTGTTCAGCCATTATCAGGAAATGTCGAACGATTATTACGATAATACGAAGGTCGGCCAGCTGATGTCGCGCATCACGACGGATTTGAACGATATTACCGAATTTGCGCATCATTTTCCGGAGGAATTGCTGATCGCCGCGGTGAAGATCGTGGCGGCGTTTGTGATTCTTTGCAATTCCAGCGTACTGCTGACGCTGATCATATTCGCGGTGCTTCCGTTCATGGTGCTGTTTTCCAATCATTTTGCGAAGAAAATGCGCAAGAGCTTCAAGGATTCCAGGCACGAACTGGGCGAATTGAACGCGCAGGTGGAGGACAGTCTTTCCGGCATTCGCGTGGTAAAATCCTTCGCAAACGAGGATCTGGAAAAGGAAAAGTTTTCCGTGCGGAACAACGTGTTCCTGCGCATCAAGAAGGGCATGTACCACAACATGGCGGGCTTCCATTCCGTCACGCGCCTGTTCGACGGGCTGATGTACATCATCGTGGTGGTGGTCGGCGCGCTGTTCATGATTCGCGGCAAGATCGACGCGGCGGAGCTGGTGGCGTATTTCCTGTATGTGCAGACGCTGCTGACCTCCATTCGCCGCTTCGTTGAATTTTCGGAACAGTTCCAGCGCGGCATTACGGGCTTTGAACGCTTTGAAGAAATCATGGCGATTCCGCCCACGATTCAGGAAAAGGAAAACGCCGCGGAGCTTACGGACGTGCGCGGCGAAATCGAATTCGACCATGTTTCCTTCGCCTATGAATCCGGTACGCGCCGCGTACTGAACGATATCTGCCTGCGCGCAAAGCCCGGCGAAAGCGTCGCCATCGTAGGCCCCTCCGGCGGCGGCAAGACCACGCTGTGCAGCCTGATTCCCCGCTTTTATGATGTAACCGGCGGTGCGATCCGCATCGACGGGCGCGATATCCGCGATTTCACGCTGAAATCGCTGCGCAGCCACATCGGCATGGTGCAGCAGGATGTATACATGTTCTCCGGCTCGGTGCTGAGCAACATCGAATACGGCAAGCCCGGCGCGAGCCGCGATGAAATCATCCGCGCCGCAAAGCTGGCGGGCGCGCACGAATTCATCATGGATCTGGAAAACGGCTATGATACCTACGTGGGCGAGCATGGTTTGAAGCTTTCCGGCGGACAGAAGCAGCGCATTTCCATCGCGCGCGTATTTTTGAAGAATCCGCCGATTCTGATTCTGGATGAAGCCACCAGCGCGCTGGACAACGAATCCGAACGCATCGTGCAGAAATCGCTGGATACCTTAATGCAGGGACGCACCACGTTTACCATCGCGCACCGGCTGACCACGATTCGAAACGCCGATGAAATCATGGTACTGACGGACGAGGGCATCGTAGAACAGGGTTCGCACGATCAATTGATGGCAAAGCCGGACGGGCAGTACAAAAAGCTGTATCAGCTGTATATGTTATAAATGCAATCGAGCAAGTCGGAAGGACGCGCGTCCTCCGGCTTGTTTAAATTGGCTTCATCTTTTTTCTATAGAATTACATTGATATTGAATGTGCGCTTTGTAGCATGAGCGCGCGGTAAGTATTTCAGAGGACAGGTTCGGAGGATACATCCATGCTGGCAAGAATCAGCGTTAAAAAACCGTATACCGTGATCGTGGGCATCATACTGGTGATCGCCCTGGGCTTTATTTCTTTTCAGAATATGACCACCGATCTGCTGCCCAGCATGGATCTACCCTACATAATCGTCTACACCACCTATGTGGGCGCGACGCCGGAAAAGGTGGAAAGCGATGTGACGCGGCCGCTGGAATCGGCGTTCGGCACGCTGACGGACATTAAAAACATTACATCGACCTCCAGTGAAAATCTGTCGCTGGTGGTGATGGAATTTGCTTCGGGCGCGAACATGGATACCGCAATGATCGAAATATCCTCCGAAATCGACGCGCAGCGCGGCGAATGGTCGGACGACGTAGGCACGCCGGTGATCATGAAGCTGAATCCCGATATGCTGCCCGTATCCATCTCGACCGTATCGCTGGACGGCGCAGATCTGCTGGCGCTTTCCGATTATGTGGAAGAAACGATCGTGCCGCGCATGGAATCCGTGGATGGCGTAGCTTCCGTAACCGCATCGGGCGTGATGACCCAGCAGGTGGATATTACGATCACGCAGAGCCGCATCGACGATCTGAACAGCGCTATTCTGCGCGAGGTAGATTCCGAGCTTGCGGACGCGGAGGATCAGTTAAAGGACGCGCAGCGGCAGATTTCCGCCGGCAAGAGCAAGCTGGCGCGCGCCCGTGAAAGCGCCTATGCGCAGATCGACGAAACCTCGGCGGCGCTGGAGGCGGGAGAAACGCAGCTGCCGAACGCCATCGCACAGCTGACCGCGCAGCGCGATCAGCTAAGCGCGCAGCTGGAGGGCGCGCGGCAGATGCTTGCGCAGCTGGAACGTGCCGTAAACATGACCGAGGATGAAAAGGCGCAGCTTCGGCAGGTTGCCGATTCGCTCGCGGCGCTTCAGACGCAGCGCGACGCGCTGTCAGCACAACTTGACCAGTTGGGCGGCACAAGCTCGGACGCGCTGACAAAGCAATTGCAGGATGCGCAAAGCGCCCTGAACGAACAGACGGCGCTGAAGGCGCAGCAGGAAAAATACATTCGCGATTTGCAGATGCTGGACGCGGACGCATTGCGCGAGACCATCGCCAATCTGGAAGCGGATCTTACCGCAAAGCAGGCGGAGCTTACCGAGGTGCGCGCGCAGCTGGAGGAAGCCATCGACCGACAGGCGGTGCTGAGCCGCCAGAAAACCGATCTGGAAAATCGAATCAAAGCGCTGGAGGATGCGCAAAAGACGGCGGAGCCGACGGAAGAGCCGACCGCCGCGCCGTCTATAAATCCGACGGAGCAGCCGGAAAATACGCCAGTTTCCGAAGAAACGGTATCGCCCACCGAGGCGCCAGATGCACCGATTGCGTCCGATGCATCAGACGATGCATCGATCCTCGCCCGCCTGTTTGGCGCGTCCGCGATGGCGGAGGGCGGCGCGGAATCGCTGGATGAACTGCGCGCGCGTCTGACTGCGGTACAGACGGAGCTGGGAACCGCAAACGCCGATGTGGAGCGGCTCACCGCCAGGCACGCCGAACTGAAATCCGCCGTGGATGCGGATGAAGCGGCGCTGAAGGAAGCCCGCGATTCGCTGGACATTGTAAATGAGGGCGAAGCGCAGCTGCAAAGCCGAATCGACGCGGCGAACAAGACCATCGAGGGCTGCAATGCGCGCATCGCGGAGCTGAATCAGGAAATCGCGGAGCTTACCGAAAAGCTGTCCCACAGCGATGAAATTGACGCGCTGACGGCGCAGATCGCCGAACTGGATCGACAGATTCTATCGATTCAGGACAGCGACGCTTACAAGGCGTATCTGCTGATCGAAGATGAAAGCGCCCTCGCCGGACAGTACGCGCAGGCGCAGCTGGCGGTATCGCAGCTGGAAGCCGGCGTAAACGCGATGAATGAAACGCTGGATAAGCTGAACCGCGGCATCATTCCCGCCGGTTTCATCGACGGCGTAACCGAGGATACGGACATTCAGCAGGCCGCGCAGCAACTCGCCGCCGCGCGCGAACAGGCAGGCGACGGATTCGCGCAGGCCGCATCCGCCCTTGCCGACGCGGAAGCGGAAGTTGATAAGGCGTACAGGGAATTTACCGATAAGCGCGATGAAGCGCTGGAAAACGCCGGTCTGGACGGCATCATCACCGTAGAGATGGTATCGCAGATTCTGGGCGCGCAGAATCTGGATCTGCCCGCGGGCTACGTATACAACGCCGACGAGCGCTATATCGTATCCGTCGGCACGAAGTTTGCATCGCTCGCCGAACTGAAGCAGGTAAAGCTTTTCGATCTTGGCATGGAAACGGTCAGCGACGTGCGCCTGCTGGACGTGGCAGACGTGACGATTTCCGATAATTCCGCCGATCTGTTCACGAAGGTAAACGGCGAAAACGGCATCATGCTTTCCTTTGAAAAGCAATCCACTTCTTCAACCTCGGAGGTCGCGCAGCGCATCACCGAAGCATCGGAAAATCTGATGCGGGAAAATCCCGATCTGCACATCGTGGAAATGATGAATCAGGGCGATTACATTCGTCTGGTGGTGGATTCGGTTCTGGAAAATCTGGTGTACGGCGGCGGACTGGCGATTCTGGTGCTGCTTCTGTTCCTGCTGGACTGGCGGCCGACGCTGATCGTGGCGCTTTCGATTCCCGCCAGCGTGGTTGTGGCGTTCGTATGCATGTATTTCTGCAATATCACGCTTAACGTCATGTCCCTTTCCGGTCTGGCGCTGGGCGTTGGCATGCTGGTGGACAATTCGATCGTATCGATTGAAAATATCTATCGTCTGCGCGATGAGGAGGGCTTGCCGATTCTGACCGCGTCGATTCGCGGCGTAAATCAGGTGGGCGGCGCGCTTCTGTCCTCCACGCTGACGACGATCTGCGTATTTTTGCCGGTGGTGTTCATCACGGGCATTGCGCGCGATCTGTTCTCCGATATGGGGCTGACCATCGCCTTTGCGCTGCTGGCGAGTCTGCTGGTCGCCATGACGGTGGTTCCCTCCTTCGCGGCGACGCTGTTCAAAAAATCCAAGCCCCGCAAGAACCGACTGTTTTCCGCATTGCAGCGCGGCTATACCACCTTGCTGAAGGGTGCGCTGCGCGTAAAATGGCTGGTGCTGCTGCTCGCGCTGGCGCTGCTGGCGTTTTCGCTGGTACAGGTGAAGGATATGGGCATATCGTTCATGCCCACCGTAAACAGCAGGCAGATGTCCGCGAGCATCAAGTTTTCCGATGATTCCATCACCGAGGATCAGCAACAGGAAATCGCGCTCGGCGTCATGGATCGCATGATGTCGGTAGACGGCGTGACCGACGTGGCGCTGACCTCCGGCGGATCGCTTTCCATGCTGTCCGGCGCGGGCGGCGCCGGAAGCTATTCCTATTACATGCTGGTCGATCCCGAATCCGGGCGCAAGAACACCGAAATCGCATCGGAAATCGGCGCGGCGTGCAGCGATCTGGCGGACGGCGAAAGCGTGGTGCTGAACGTGCAGGCCAGCACGATGGATATGTCCATGATGATCGGCAGCGGCATTTCCATCGATATCGCCGGCACGAACATGGAAGATATGCGCGCGACCGCCGTGGAAATTGCGGAAATCTGCCGCGGCGTCGCGGGCGCGAAGGATATCGACGATGGCTCCGGCACCACCGAGCAAAAGCTGATCGTAACCGTGGATAAGGAGCTGGTGCGCGATGAATCGCTGACCGTGGCGCAGGTGTACCAGTACATTGCAACGCGCCTGTACGGCAAGGTGAAACTGACCGAGGCGGAGCTGGACGGCCGCAATTACACGCTGTACGTGCAGGAGGATCGCAATATCGGCATTTCGCCCGACGATATCGCGGATATGGAAATCGAAGTAGCGGGCACGGATAAGACGCATTATGTGCGCATCGGCGATATCGCATCCATCGGCTACGGCGAAAGCTTTTCGTCCATCAGTCGCGAGGATCAGAAGCGCAAGACGAGCGTAACCTTCTCGATCGCCGACGGCTACAGCGCGAACCTCGTGCAGCGTGATCTGGAGGAGAAGCTGGATGGCTATACGCCGCACGGCGAATGCACCGTGAAAATCTCCGGCGAAAATGAAACCGTGATGGGCTACATGGGCGATCTGGGCACGATGCTGGCGGTGGCGGTGCTGTTTATCTTCCTGATCATGGTGGCGCAGTTCCAGTCGTTCAAATCGCCGATCATCGTAATGTTTACGATACCGCTGGCGTTTACGGGCGGACTTTTGATGCTGATCATCACGAAGATGGATCTTTCCATCATCGCGCTGGTGGGCTTCCTGGTATTGTCCGGCGTGGTGGTCAACAACGGCATCGTGTTTATCGATTCGGTAAACCAGATGCGCATTGCGGGCATGTCCAAGCGCGACGCGCTGATTGAAACCGGCCGCGTGCGCCTGCGTCCGATTCTGATGACGGCGCTGACTACGATTCTCGGCATGTCCACGATGGCGCTGGGCACGGGCATGGGCGCGGAAATGATGCAGCCCATGGCGATCGTAACCATCGGCGGTCTGACCTACGCCACGCTGATGACGCTGTTCGTGGTGCCCGCGCTGTACGATATTTTCAACGGCGAAACCATGCGCGCGCGCGAAATCGAAATGATGAAGGAAGCCGCGGGCATGCAGCGCGAGGGCTTTGACGATGCATCCCCCGCCGCGCCTGCGCCGAGCGCGGCAGAAGCGAATGACGTTCCCGCACCGGATGCGCAAGCATCAGGCGATGCGGCGGCAGCGGATAAAACGAAACCGAGCGCCGCGCCCGAAGCGCAAACGAAAAACGTGGAACCGAAACCGCCCGTCCGGCGCATCTATCTTCGGAAATAAAACATAAAAGAAGGATCGGAAGCATAATCGCTCCGATCCTTCTAATTGATTATGGAATTTCTAATTCAGCTGCAATACGATGCCCAGCACAGCGCCCAGCAGGATAAACAGAATCGGGTGCAGTTTATTGACCGGCTTGATCTGGGTGAGGATGAAGATGCCCACCAGAATACCCAGATTCAGCCAGGAAAACACCGCGCCTTCGCTGCCGAAGCCCAGCACCAGCTTCAAAAGCCCATATGCCGCCGCCGCGATCAGGCCCGTAACCACGGGACGGAGCTTGCCGAACACCGAATTGACCAGCGGACTATCGCGGTAGGTTTTCAGCACGCGCGCGATGATCAGAATCACGATGATCGATGGCAGCACCAGCGAAAGCGTCGCCAGAATCGCGCCCGGAATGCCCGCCACGGTGTAGCCGACGTAGGTCGCCATGTTTACGCCGATTGGGCCGGGCGTGGATTCGGAAACCGCCACCATGTTCACCAGCATTTCCTGCGTGAACCATTCGGGGTGCGCGATCGACATTTCCGTCAGGAACGGCAGCGTCGCAAGTCCGCCGCCCACCGCGAACAGACCCGTTAAGAAAAAGCGCCAGCACATTTCGAGGATGATCATTTTTCACCGTCCCCCTTTCGATCCACAGGCTTTCGCTCCATCAGGAAGAAGCACAGCACCGCGCCCGCGATGGTCGCAACCACGATGATGATCGTATTGACATTGAAAAACGCCGCGACTGCGAAGCCCAGCACCGCCAGCAGCCCCTGCCACCATTTTGCGGCGCTCTTTTTGGCGAGCTTGACAATCGTGCCTGCGATCATCGCGCATACAGCGATGCGGATGCCTGCAAAGGCGTGCAGCACGATTTCATATTCCATGAAATTACTCAGCACCGCGGCGATCACGGTAATGATTACGATGGAGGGAAATATCACGCCCAGCGTGGCGATGATGCCGCCCAGCACGCCCTTCAGGCGATAGCCCACGAACGTGGCGGTGTTCACGGCGATCACGCCGGGGGTGCATTGGCCGATGGCGAAATAATCCAGAATATCATCGGTGGTGCACCATTTATGATGGTTTACAATTTCACGCTCCAGCATCGGCAGCATGGCATAGCCGCCGCCAAAGGTGCAGATACCGATCTTGAAAAATGCCCAGAACAGATCCAGCAAATCCTTCATAATCCCATTCCCCTACTTTTTATTGCCGAAAAGCCCGCGGATCAGCGATGTGGAACCCGATCGCATCACGGAGGACAGCGCGTTGGTCGCGGCGCGCTTTGCGATGGTTCCGGCGGAGGCGCGCCGGCCGCCCAGCACGGAATTGACCAGATTTGTACTGACGGAGCGCGCGACGGAGCTTGCCGCATTGGTCGCGGCGCGTTCGAACACACCGATTCCCTGCCCGCGCTTTTTTCCAGATGCAGCGGATTTTTCCATCAGACGTTCGCGATCGGATTTGGCGCTGTTTACGGGCGCTTCCTCCGCATCCTCCTGCCGCGCAAGCGCTTCGGCGGCGCGCGTCAGGATTTCATACGCGGATTCGCGATCCACCGCCTCGCGGTACTTGATATCGAATTCATCCGTGCGGATAATCCGCTGCACGGTTTCGTCCTCCGCCGCGCCCATCCGGCTCTGCGGCGGCAAAATCAGCGCGCGTTCCACGATTTCGGGAACGCCCTGCGCATCCAGAAAACTGACCAGTGCTTCGCCCACGCCCAGCTCCATCAGCGCCTTTTCCGTATCGAACGCGGGATTTGCGCGGAACGCCTGCGCGGTCGCCCGAATGGATTTCTGCTCCGCGGGCGTGTAGGCGCGCAGTGCGTGCTGAATTCGGTTGGAAAGCTGCGAAAGCACATCGTCCGGAATATCCGACGGGCACTGCGTGACGAAATACACGCCGACGCCCTTCGATCGAATCAGCCGAACCACCTGCGCAATCTTCTGCACCAGCGCTTTCGGCGCATCGTCAAACAGCAAATGCGCTTCATCGAAGAAGAACACCAGCCGCGGCTTTTCCGGATCGCCCACTTCGGGAAGGCGCTCGAAAAGCTCGGTCAGCATCCACAGAAGAAAGGTGGAATAGGTCGTGGGGTTGCGAATCAGCCGCGCCGCGTTCAGGATATTGATGTAGCCTCGACCGTCGATATCGGTGCGCATCCAATCCCGAATATCCAGCGCAGGTTCGCCGAACAGCATCTGTCCGTCCTCTTCTTCAAATGCAAGCAGGGCGCGCTGGATCGCGCCGACGGACGCGGTGGAAACATTGCCGTACAGCGCGGTGTATTCCTGGCGATTATCCGAAACATAGGCAAGCATCGCGCGCAGATCCTTCAGATCCAGAAGCAAAAGCCCCTGATCGTCCGCCGCGCGGAAGGCGATATTCAAAACGCCCGCCTGCACATCGGTAAGCCTTAAGAGCCTCGCCAGCAGCACAGGGCCGATATCCGATACGGTGATGCGCGCGGGCACGCCGCGCTCGCCGAACACATCCCAGAAGCGGGTGGGAAACGCCTTCATTTCAAACGCATCTATGCCCAGCGCGCTTGCGCTGCGGTCAATGGATTCGCTCCGCACGCCCGGCGCGCACATGCCGGACAGATCGCCCTTCACGTCCGCCAGAAAAACGGGCACGCCCAGCGCGGAAAAGGATTCCGCCAGCACCTTCATCGTAATCGTTTTGCCCGTTCCGGTCGCGCCCGCGATCAGCCCGTGGCGGTTCGCCATGTTCGGCAGCAGCACAAGATCGCGCTCCGATCGCGCCGCCCAGATTTTTCCATCCTTCAGCATGTTCACATCCCCTGTCGTTGGATTCTGTTTATAAAATCATTATAATTCATACCGCCGGTAAAATCAACCGAATCCGGTGCGCAGCGCATTTTTGCCTTCACGGCGGCATGAAAAACCGGCGCTCTCTTCGAGCGCCGGAAAGAATCTGATTTATAGAATTACAGTTCCACGACGATGCCGGTTTCGAGGGAACGCTTGATCGCCAGCACGATTTCGAGCACGTTGCGGGAATCCTGCGGCGTGACCTCGGCGGGGCGGTTTTCCTTGATCGCATCCAGGAATTCGCGAATTTCGCCCGCGAACATATCGATCTGTTCCGCATCGATCGGATATACCTTTTCATCGCCCGCTGGATACCACTTCAGATTGCTGCCCATTTCGCCATCGTTGATGTTCACGCCGGCGGTCAGCGCATAATCGATGGTGCCCTTATCGCCCGTCGCGCGGAATTCAATGGAGAACGGGAAGTTGCCGGTCATTTCCAACGAGGTTTCGCACACGGCCTTTACGCCGTTTGCCCATTCCAGACTGCTGCTGACATGGTTCCAGCAGCCGGAGGGGCTCTTCCAGCCGATAGCGTACACGCGCTTGGGCATTCCGAACACGCTGTAGAGGTAATCGATATCATGTACGTTCAGATCGTACAGGCCGCCGCCGCTCTTCGCGGGGTCGCGATGCCAGTTGCTCCAGGTGGGATGCTGGCACATGCGCTTTTCATAGATCATGTGCATATCGCCCAGCTTGCCCTGCTGGATGTAATCCTTGATGGTAATGAACTCCGGCCACCAGCGGGCGACCTGCGCCACCATGAAGCGAACGTGATTTGCTTCACAGGCGGCGATCATGCGATCCATGGAATCCAGTTCGAACGTGATCGGCTTTTCGCACAGCACGTGGCATCCGGCGTTCGCCGCCTTGACCACGTATTCCTCGTGCAGATAGGTGGGCAGGCAGATGTCCACGATATCCGGCTTTTCCGCCGCGATGGCTTCCTCCATCGTGGCATACCATTTTCCGCCGTACTCCGCAGCCGCCTTCCTGCCCTTTTCTTCGCTGCGGCTGACCAGCGCGCAGATCTGTACATCGTCCATCGCCTTCAGCGCGCCCAGATGGTTCTGCGCAATATAGCCCATACCGACTATTGCTACCTTAAACATCTCCCAAACCTTCCTTTCGACTGATTTACATCAGCGTATAATAATATTTCCTTTCACGGGCGGATGCGCCGCCCCGTATGTATCTATTGTACATGATTTCAGACGCTTTGTCCACAGAAAAAAAGCCCGTATGAAAAGAATCGCTCGTTTCGCATTTCCCGAATGCGAATACAAGGGCGGGCATTATGACATTTTGTTTTCGTATTTGGGTTCAATTATTATGTTAACGCGCCAACAATTTGAATGTTAAAAACGTTTTCTATTGACATCGAACCGATAATTGTGTTAATATTAACTATATGCATGGGTGCATCAGTTTGATAAATCAGGAGGATATAACGATGGATAGAATCTTTGCAATCAACACGAACACCTATCACGGCTTTACCACGGATCAGGCGCTGGAGGGCGTTGCGGCGGCGGGCTTCAAATATGTGGAAATCGCCACCGTTCGCAACTGGACCGAGCACATCATGCCCGAATGGTCGGAAGAAAAGAAGGCGCACGTAAAGGCGAAGCTGCAGGAGCTGGGTCTTACCTGCATCGCGATGAGCGGCCACTGCGATCTTTCCGACGCATCCCGTCTGGAGGACTTCCGCAACAATATGCGCCTTGCCAGGGATCTGGGCTGCAAATGGATCATTTCCTCCACCGGTGAAGCGCACTTCGGCACCGAGGGCGATGATAACACCGAAGAAAAGCTGATCGCCAATCTGAAGAGCCTCGTTCCGGATCTGGAGGCGCTGGGGCTGAAGCTGGGCATTGAAACGCACGGCGCAAATTACGGCACCGGCGCGGCGGTGGATCGCCTGGTCAAGGCCGTCGGCAGCCCGCTGATCGGCGTAAACTACGATACCGCGAATATCGTATTCTGGGGCAAGGATGACCCCAGCACGGATCTGCCCAAGTGCGTAAACGATCTGAATTTCTGCCATCTCAAGGACAAGGTGGGCATGGATTCCAGCTGGAACTTCCCCGCGATCGGCAAGGGCGAGCTGCCGCTGCTGAAGCTGATGGATTATATGGAAGATCACGGCTACAACGCCCCGTATTCCATCGAAATCGAATACAATGAAGAATTCGATATGCGCGAAAAGCGCGAGGGCGATCTGGAATACGTAAACCAGTGCGTAAAGGATTCCTTCGATTATCTGCACGCCCACGGCAGAATCTGATTCATGCGTTGTTAAGCGGCGCAAGCCGCTGACATAAAATAAACAGGAGGTAATCCCCAATGAAGAAACTGCTTGCCATCATGGTTGTCCTCGTCGTTGCTCTGGCTTCCCTGAGCATCGCCGTGGCAGAAGACACCCTCACCTACGGCTACATCGCCTATCAGATGTCCGACATCTGGAACGAGTATTCCTCCAAGGCATTCGAATATGCCGCGGAACAGAACGGCGTTGAGGTTATGGTTCTGGATGCCGGCAACGACATCGCACAGTCCGTATCCGCAATGGAAACCCTGATCCAGGCTGAGGTAGACGGCATTTCCATCTTCCCCATCTCCCCCGAACAGGCTGCACAGCTGATCACGATGGCCAACGAAGCGGGCATCCCGATCACCGTTGAAAACATCGATGTGGCTTCCGTTGCCGATGAAGATGAATACATCGCGGCGGTTGGCTGCGTGTACGGCGATATCGGCTATGCCGCGATCAAGTGGCTGGCTGAAAACGTAGAGGACGCGAAGGTGTTCTACTGCGCGGGCGCAGTGGGCGGCGGCGTGTTCGAAGCCTACAAGGAAGGCGTTGACAAGGCGCTGGCGGATTATGCCGATTCCATCGAACTGGTCGGCCTGCTGAACTCCGATGCATGGTCCACCGAAGACGGTCTGAATCTGACCACCAACTTCATCAACTCCGGCACCGAGTTCAACTGCATCTTCGCCAACAACGATCAGCTGGCGCAGGGCTGCTATCAGGCCTGTGAAGAAGCCGGTCTGGATCTGCCGATCGTTTCCACCGGCGGATCTCCCGACGCCTATGCGTTCCTGGAAGATGGAATCGAAGCCGCGAACATGACCGCGCCCGTATCCATCCAGGGTATCCAGACCTTCAAGAATCTGCACGATTATGTCACCGAAGGCATCGTTCCCGAGGCGAAGTTCCAGAGCCTGCCCGTAATCCCGGTATCCGGTGAAGATCTGGGCGAGTGGATCGACTGGGCGGATTACGAAGCTGCATACAACTACGTATACGGCGAATAATCCCGAATTCTTCTGGCAAAGTCATCGGCTTTTACCGATGGCTTTGCCATTCGCTTGACGAACTCTTTAAGGGTACGTCGGCAATTCTTTGTACAGGGTGATTTGTTATGTCAGAAAATCGTGGAACGCCCATTCTTGAAATGCGGGGAATCGTAAAGGAATTCCCCGGCGTGCGCGCGCTTTCCAACCTTTCGTTCGATGTGTATAAGGGCGAATGCCATTGTCTGGTGGGCGAAAACGGCGCGGGCAAGAGCACGCTGATGAAGATCCTCTCCGGCGCATATAAGCCGACCGAGGGCACCATCGTATTTGATGGTCATGAATACAAGAGCCTGAATCCGGCGCTCTCCAAGAGCCTGGGCATTGAAATCGTTTATCAGGAAAACGATCTGGTGCCCACCACCAATGCCATCGAAAATATTTTCGTCGGCAAAGAGATTACGAAATTTGGCGGAATTATCGATTTCGACGCGATGTATCAGCGCGTTCGCGATCTGATGGATCATTATAAGATCGATATCGATCCGCTTCAGACGATAGAAAAAATGTCGGTATCCGATCAGCAGTTCGTGAAGATTCTGAAGGCGCTGATGAACGAAAGCAAAATTCTGATCATGGATGAACCGACCTCCATGTTCAACGTAGAGGACGCGGGCAAGGTACTGGAGCTGGTGCGCAATATTACCAGCCATGGCATCAGCGTGATCTACATTTCGCACTTCTTGAAGGAAGTGGTGCAGATTGCGGATCGAATCACCGTAATCCGCGATGGCAGCGTAATCAACACCTACGATAATTCGAATCGCGATATGTCGCTGGACGTGATCACCAAGGATATGGTGGGCCGTCCCGTAGATATGTTCTATCAAAAGGAAGCGAGCGAAATCGGGGATGTGATGTTCGAGGTCAGGGATCTCAAGCTGACCAGGGACAGTCCGAGCGTAAGTTTTTCCGTGCGCAAGGGCGAAATCGTGGGTCTTTCCGGCATGGTGGGCTCCGGCAGAACCGAAATCGTGCGCGCGATTTCCGGCGCGGATCCGCGCTACAGCGGCGATATGTACTTAAACGGCAAGAAGCTTACGATTCGCAATCCGCGCGACGGCATCGAGGCCGGCATCGCCCACATCACCGAGGACCGGCAGCGTCTGGGGCTGAATCTGAACGCGAGCGTGCTGGAAAACGCGCTGATCGTGGGACTTCAGCAGCGCAACCAGATCAAGCCGGGCGTATTCTACAATTACAACGATTATTCCGAGGACGTGCAGGACATCGTACATCGCCTGAAGGTAAAGACCCCCACGCTGCAGCAGCAGGTAATCAACCTGTCCGGCGGCAATCAGCAGAAGGTGGTTCTGGGCAAATGGCTGTTTGCGAAACAATCCGTTTACATCTTTGACGAGCCCACGCGCGGCATCGACGTAAACGCCAAGGCGGAATTCTACAAGCAGATGACGCTGCTTACGCAGGCGGGCAATTGCATCATCATGGTATCCTCCGATATGCCGGAGATGATTTCCATGAGCGATCGCGTGCTGGTCGTGCGCAACGGGCACATCAAATGCGAACTGACCGGAGAAAACATCAACGAACAGACCATCATTCGCGAGGCGCTGGGCGTAGAATAACCGAAAAGGAAGGGATTACGAATGAACAAGGGCATGAAAACTTTGCGCACGGTGCTTTTGCTGCTGGGCATTGTTGTATTTGTATTGGCGACCATCGGCGAATCCGTGGAGCGCTCCAACTGGAACGCCGTGGCGGAATATGTGGACAGCATTGCGAAGGACGCCGGATTTGAATCCTATGCCGCCATCGATGATGAAGCGAAGGCGGATGAGGTTATGGCCGCCGCGCGCGTACTCGCCGCGCAGGATACCATCGCCGTAAATCACGGCTACAAGAAATTTTCCAAGGTAAAGGACGAAGCGGAGATCGAACAGATCAAGGCGGAGGCCGCGGAATACGCCGAGAACGCGACCGAGGACGGATTTACCCATGCGCTGGCAAAGGCGTGGACGCCGCTGCTGATCGTATCGCTCGTGATGATCGGCGCATCGATCGTAATGCTGCTGACCACGCGCAAAAAACCCGCCATGCAGAAGGGCGGCGCGCACCGCAGCCGTTTGCAGGCGCTTTTGAAGGATCAGCGCGTGCTGCTGGTGCTGGTAATCGTGGCGCTGGTGGTGGTCGTAGGCTGCATCAACCCGAAGTTTGTAAAGCTGACCAACGTAATCGCCATCTTCCAGCAGATTTCCGTTCTGGGCATTCTGACGATGGTGCAGGCCATGCTGCTGATCTCCGGCGGCATCGATCTTTCCATGGGCAACATGATGGCGCTGATCGGCGTTGTGGTCGCCACGCTGCTGATGAACGGTCAGCCGCTGTTTATCGCCATTTTGGGCGGCATGGGCGTTGGCATTCTGTGCGGCCTGTTCAACGGCCTGATCATTTCCAAGACGCACTGCATCCCGCTGATCATCACGCTGGGTACCGGCAAAATCTTCTACGGCATCGCGCTGCTGATCTGCGGCGGTTCCTTCCTGCAGTTTAAAAAGCAGCTGGACTTCATGCGCAAGATTCAGCTGTACAACTTCGTTCCCCTGATGGTCATCTTCATGATTGCGCTCGTGCTGCTGATGTATCTGATTCTGAATAAGACGAAGTTCGGCCGCCGCATCGTCGCCATCGGCGGCAATGAAAAGAACGCCTACCTTTCCGGCATCAACGTAGACGCATATAAGATCGCTACCTACGCCATCGGCGGTCTGATCGTAACCGTAGCTGCGCTGATTCTCGGCGCGCGCCTGGACTCCATCACCGCAACGGCGGGCGACGGTTATGAAACCGACGCGCTGGTCGCAGCGATCATCGGCGGCGTAACCTTCGAGGGCGGACGCGGCACCGTATTCGGCGCGTTCCTGGGTTGCCTGCTGACGGGCATCATTTCCAATGCGCTGGATATTCTGGGCGTAGACGCTTACGTGAAGGTGGTCATTTCCGGCGCGATCATCGTCGGCGCGGTTGTGCTCTCCAACATCAGCAACCTTCGCAAGAAGAACTGATCAAGCGGATTATTCTTACCTCTGTTCGCCGCAATGAACAGAGGTATCTTTTTCAAAACGATTGGAGGATTGATTATGAAAACATCGGTCAGCTTTTATACGTTCGGTCAGGATGTGGACATCCGCGAAGCCTGTGAACAGAGCAAGGCCGCCGGTTACGACGGCGTAGAGCTTTGCGTGAGCGAAAACGGCCAATTGAACATGAAAACCACAGATAAGGAGCTGCAGCAGCTGCGCGCCATGATCGGCGATATGGGGCTGGAGGTTTCTTCCATCGGCGCATGGAATCTGTGGGAGCACAACCTTGCAGGCTATGATGAAGCCGACGCCGCCTACGCAAGCGACATCATCAAAAAACAGATCGAATGCGCGCAGGCGCTGGGCGCAGACGCAACGCTGGTGGTTCCCGGCTGGGTGGGCACCAATTTTGCGCCCGGAATCGTGCGCTACGATCATGCATATGAAAACGCGCAGAAGCGCCTCGCCGCGCTCGCGCCGGTTGCGGAAGCCGCGCACGTCGCGCTGGGCGTGGAAAACGTATGGAACAAATTCCTGCTCTCCCCCATCGAAATGTGCCGTTTCCTGGATGAAATCGATTCGGATTATGTCGGCGCATATTTCGATGTGGGCAACATCATCTACATCGGCTATCCCGATCAGTGGATCGATATCCTTGGGCATCGCATCAAGCGCCTGCACTTCTGCGACTGCCGCGCCGAACAGGCGGGTCTGGGCATGTTCGTTGATCTGTTCGAGGGCGATGTGGAATTCGATAAGGTGATGGAAGCCGCGAAGCGCATCGGCTATGATCGCTGGGCGACGGTGGAATTCTTGCCGAATTACAAGCGTTTCCCCTATCAATCGATCATCAACGCCCGCCTGTCGCTGAACCAGATTCTGAAATAGGCAGCGTACCGGCATCAAACATAAAAGCGAGGTCAATTCATGAGCATTCGCAGGGAATATCTGAGCACAGCCCACGATGGCGAAAGGGTATATCGCTATTATTTGCAGAATCAGGACGGTACAGGCATCGTTTTGATGAATCTCGGCGCGAACACTACGGGCATTTCCGTACCGGATCGATACGGAAGGATCGACGATGTAGTTCTGGGCTTCGATGATTGGACGCGCTATTTGCAGCCCCACGGCAGCATGGGCGATATGATCGGCCGATTCGCCAACCGCATCGGCAGCGGGCGTTTCGCAATCGACGGCGTTGCATATCGGCTTCCCCGCAACGCCGCCGGTAAGCACCACATCCACGGCGGCGCGACGGGCTTTGGCACGCGCGTATGGCACGCTGAATGCGAGGAGGGCGCGGACTACGACCGTGTGATCTTTTCGCGCGTCAGTCCCGATGGTGAGGAAGGCTATCCCGGCGCGATGCACGTTCGCGTTTCCTATACGTGGGATAATAACCACGCGCTGACGATCCATTATCAGGCGGAAGCCGACCAACCGACCCTGTGCAATCTGACCAATCACGCCTATTTCAATCTTGGCGGCAGCGCTTCCGATGATATTCAGGATCATCGGATCCAGATCGAAGCCGATTCCATACTGGATGCGGATGCCGATCTGATCCCGAACGGCAATTTGATCGCCGTACAGAATACAGCGTTTGATTTCCACGTGCCCGCCAGAATCGGCGATCGGCTGTCAATGTGCGCAGAAACGCCTCAAATGCGCTTTACCGGCGGCTTTGATCATTTCTATCTGCCGAATCGAGCGGATCTGAATACGCCGGTTGCGACCGTCTGGGACGATGCAACCGGCCGCAAGCTGGAAATGCGCACCAACCAACCGGGTTTTCAGCTGTACACCGCCAACGGAACCAACCTCGATTCCGGCAAGGGCGGAAAGCATTACGGAAGATACGCCGGTTTCTGTCTGGAAGCGCAGGATTGCCCCAATTCGCCGAATCTGCCCATGATCGGTTGTAAATCGATACTGCGCCCCGGCGAAATCTACGATCGAACGACCGTTTATACCTTCTCCACCTTCGAATAGCTTTGGGGATTTGAAGCGCTTTCATATGCAAATCGCGCGGACGTAACCGATTACGTCCACGCGATCATTTTTGTTTCATTCAAGATATGATTGATTCAGGTCACAAAACAGGTAATCATGATGCGAAACCTGCTTTTCCTTCGGCGGCAGCTTTCGCCAGTCGCCGTAAATGCAGGTAAGGTAGCTGTCGTAATCCTCCACGCACAGAAGCCGCATATCCTCGAAGGGCTGTTCTGTGGGCGTTCCGAAATAGCGCATATCCACGATTTCACGATCGCCCCAATTGCCCAGCAGATTTCCTCCGTACCTCGATTTATCATAATCATATCGCCGGCAGGCGCGATCGATCGCAATTCGCTGCTTTTTTAGGTTCCAAATGCAATTTGGAATCAACCCCATCGCCCGTACCGCCGCATTTTTATAGAAGCTGCGCCCCTTTCGTATGCCCGCGATTCTGGCGAGATACAGATTGTATTTGTGCGCAACGAAATGATAACAGGCGATGCCTTCTTCCCGATCCGCGCCTGCGCCGTCAAGCGGAAAAATATCGATGTATATGCCGCGCTTCAGCTTGCTGCGAACGTTTTCAATCAGCGTCGTATTCGTATCGTACAGCTTGCTGAAGGGATAGCAATAATCTGTGTCATCGCTGTAAACCGTTTCCAGCAGATAATGATCGTGAATCCGCGCGCCCATCAGCTCCGACAGACGTTCGTAATCCGGGCGCGGCATGCCCACATCGATATCATCATCCCATGGAATAAAGCCGCCGTGGCGCACCGCGCCGAGCAGCGTTCCACCCAGCGCATAATAGCGCAAATCGTTTTCCCGACAGTATCGGTCAAACCATTTCAGCATATCCAACAGTTTTTCCTGTATTTCCAACAGCGCCATTTTTTTCACTTCCTCGCCAGCTTTTGAAATAGAAATCCGCGAACCCGATTGGGCAGCAGCACCTGCATAATCAGCCTTTCGCTTACATTGATCAGAAATCTGGGCAGGCAAATCAGCCCTTTTTTCAGCATATATGCCTGCAATCTTGCTTCGCTGCGGAAATACTTTATGCCGCCGCGCCGGCGATACATTTCGTTGCCTACGCGCGCATTGACAAGGTTTTCCGGCACGTTCCCAAATTTGTATCCCGCCAGACAAAGCCGAATCCAAAGGTAATAATCCTCTTCGCAATACCAGTCGATATAGCCGCCCACGGCTTCAATATCCTTTTTGCGAAACATTACGCTGACCTGATTCATCGGACAGCGCTTTTTCATATACGCTTTGATTTCGGCGTCGGTCTGCGGAACGATGCGGCGACCCGCGCAGTTCTCAGGCGTATCGATAAATTCCGATATGTTTCCGCCGACCGCCGAAAGATCCGGATTAGCGCTGAAGAAGTCCAGTTGCCGTTCAAAGCGGGTTTTAACGGATAGATCGTCCGCATCCATCAGCGCGATTAAATCGTTCGTGCAGGCGTTTATGGATGCTCTTCGCGCTTCTCCATGACCCATGTTCCGCGGAAGATACACCGTACGCAGGGCGACGCCGTCCGACGCTGCGGCATACCGATCGATTACCGCCTGAATTTCTTTCGGAATCGGCCCGTCCACCGTGAGCACGATCTCGTTCGGCGGCACGGTCTGATCGATTATGCTGGCAATCGCCGCATCGAAGTGCGCCGGATCATCGCCGCCATATACGCACATGGATACCGAAAAGGGTTGATTTCTATTCATTACTTTGCATCCCTCAGCAGCCGGACGGCCTCCGCCTGTTTCCGGTCGTATTCTTCCTTCGTTACGCGCCCGCGCTTCAACAGATAATCGCCCAGATCATCCGTAATCGCGATTTCATCGATCTCGGTATCGCCCAGCGCCTTTTCATGAAAAAGCACCTGCCGCATCGTTTTCCAGATGATCTTCAGATCATTTGCAAATGTAACCTTCTGAATGTATTGCAGATCGCAGGACAGCTTCTGATCCCACGGCAGGGCGTTTCTGCCGCTCGTCTGCGCAAGTCCGGTAAGTCCCGGACGGACGCAATGCCGCCTGCGCTGTTCCTCGGTCATAAACGTCATATCGCGCACCAGCAGCGGCCGCGGCCCCACGAAGGACATTTCGCCCTTCAGAATATTGATCATTTCCGGCAGTTCATCAAGGCTCTTATCCCGCATCCATCTGCCCAGCCGCGTAAGCCGCGCTTCATCCGGAAGCAGCCGCCCATTCGCATCCCGTTCGTCCGTCATCGTGCGAAACTTGTACATGCTGAATATTTTTTCATCCTTTCCCGGCCGTTTCTGTGTAAAAATTACCGGCTTCCCCGCGCGGATGCGCACCGCCAGTGCAAGGATTCCATACAGCCAGCAGAGCAATATCAGCGCGCAAATCGAGCACAGAATATCCAGCACACGCTTTATGTATTTTTCGTACAAAGTCCGCTTCCGTTCCTTCGTATTCATTTTGTTTGCTTTTCATCCGTTCCTTCTTTTTTCGCTCCATACTGTTTCCAGGATGTGCAGCCGCCGCAGCGGGCACAATCGCCGGTACATTCGCCGCAGCCGCAGCCCTTTGTGCGAACCGTGCGAATCAGCGCGCAGACGAACCATGCAGCGATCAAAACAAGCAATATGATCGAAAACGCGTTCATGCTACACCCCCAGCGCGCGCCCGACCAGCGCCGCCAGCAGCGCGATCAGCCACGCCACGCCGCATTGCGAAAGCACCACGATCAGCGACCATTTTCTGCCCAGTTCGCGCTTTACCGCCGCGACGGCGGCGACGCAGGGCGTATACAGCAGCGAAAACACCAGAAATACCAGCGCGGTAAGCGGCGTAAACAGCAGCGCGATGTTTCCTTCGTTTCCGCCCAGCAGCACGGTAAGCGTGCTGACCACGCTTTCCTTCGCGGTAAAGCCGGTGATCAGCGCCGTGGAAACGCGCCAGTCGCCCAGCCCCAGCGGCTTGAACACCGGCGCGATCAGGCCGCCCAGCAGGGCAAGCAGGCTGTCCGCCGAATCGGCGACCACGTTGAGCCGCGTATCGAAGGTTTGCAGAAACCAGATGACCACCGAAGCAACGAAGATTACGGTAAACGCCTTGGTGGCGAAATCCTTCGCTTTTTCGCCGATCAGCTGCAATACGTTGCGCGGCGCGGGAAAGCGATAATTCGGAAGCTCCATCACGAAGGGCACGGGTTCGCCCTTGAACGCACTTTTGCGCAGCAGCAATGCGTACAATATGCCCACGATGATGCCCGTAAAGTACAGACCGATCATTACCAGCGTGCCGTATTTCGGAAAAAACGCCGCCGTGAACAGCGCATAAATCGGCAGTTTCGCGCTGCACGACATAAACGGCGTCAGCAATATGGTCATCTTTCGATCGCGGTCGGACGGCAATGTACGCGTCGCCATGATCGCGGGCACGGAACAGCCGAACCCGATCAGCATCGGCACGAAGCTGCGGCCGGACAGGCCAATTTTGCGCAGCAGCTTATCCATCACGAACGCCACGCGCGCCATATAGCCGGTATCCTCCAATATGGAAAGGAAGAAGAACAGCACGACGATAATCGGCAGAAAACTCAGCACGCTGCCGACGCCCGCAAATACGCCGTCGATAATCAAAGAATGCACCACCGGATTGATGCCGTAGGCGGTCAGCGCGCGATCTACGAGCGCGGTCAGCGCATCAATGCCCATCGCCATCAGATCCGAAAGCGCCGAACCGATCACGCTGAAGGTCAGATAGAACACCAGCGCCATAATCAGCACGAACGCCGGAATCGCGGTGTATTTGCCGGTCAGCACCTTATCGATTCGCTTGCTGCGCAGGCGTTCCCTGCTTTCGCCCGGATGCACCACGGTCTGTTCGCACAGCTCGCTGATGAACCGGAAGCGCATATCCGCCAGCGCCGCCATGCGATCCTGCCCGCTCTCCTCCTCCATCTGGGTTACGATGTGTTCCAGCATTTCCACTTCGTTTTCTTCCAGATCCAGCTGATTCAGGATCAGTTCATCGCCCTCGATCAGCTTGGTGGCGGCAAAGCGCGTGGGGATTCGGCGCTTTCGGGCGTGGTCCTCGATCAGATGCATCACGGCGTGAATCGCGCGGTGCACCGCGCCGCCGTCCTCGCCCTCCTGTTCGCAGAAATCCATTCTGCGCGGGCGATCATCGTATCGCACGGCATTGATGGCATGGCTGATCAGTTCATCGATGCCCTCGTTCTTCACCGCGGAAATCGGCACCACCGGAACACCCAGCGCCTGTTCCAGCGCGTTTACATTGATCGTGCCGCCGTTTTCGCGCACCTCGTCCATCATGTTCAGCGCCAGCACCATCGGCATATTCAGTTCGATCAGCTGAATGGTCAGATACAGGTTGCGTTCGATGTTCGAAGCATCCAGTATGTTGATGATCCCGTTCGGGCGCTGCTTCAGCAGAAATTCGCGCGTCACGATTTCCTCGCTGGTGTAGGGCGAGAGCGAATAAATGCCGGGCAAATCCGTAACCGTCGCTTCGCTGTGCGCGCGAATCGTGCCATCCTTGCGATCCACCGTCACGCCCGGAAAATTGCCCACGTGCTGATTGGATCCCGTCAGTTGGTTAAACAGCGTGGTTTTTCCGCAGTTCTGATTGCCCGCCAGTGCGAACGTAATCGGTTCGCCCGCCGGGATCACCTCCGCCTTGCGCGTATTGTATTTGATGCCCTGTTCCGCCACGCCTGGATGCGGAATGATCACGGCGCGGCATTCGCGGCGGCGGAATTCATGCGCCTCATGAATATCCTTCAATTCGATCTTCGCCGCGTCCGCCTTGCGCAGCGTAAGCTCGTAGCCGCGCGTGCGAATCTCCAGCGGATCGCCCAGCGGCGCCGCCTTAATCATCGTAACTTCCGTACCGGGCGTAAGCCCCATATCCAGTATGTGCTTGCGAAGCGCCTTTTCCTCGCAGCGCACCTCATGTATAACCGCGTCCTTTCCGGGCGCAAGCTGATCCAGCGTCAAGCCCAATCCCCCCCTGACAGACTTTTCACACCATCATATTACCATATCCCGCCGCACAATTCAATATTTTGAATTCAATTCGATAAACGCCATATCGCCGGTCAGAGCCATGCCGTGAAACGTTTCTCTGCAAACAGATGCGCCCCGTCCGGCGTCGTTGCACTGGACGGGGCGCGCTGAATCTTCTACAGCGCCAGACGATAGATGGCGTTTACATCCTCTTCATTCAGCTTTACAAAGCTGCCGAAGGCGCCGTCGCGCACATCGCCATAGCAGGCGACATGCGCCATCGCGGGAATATCCTCCTCCCTGGCGCCCAGATCCGCAAAGCGGGTCGGCATGCCGATGGATTTCAGGAAGCTTTCAAAGGCCTCGATGCCGGCCAACGCGGTGCGCTCCGGATGCTGGAAATCCATTTGCCGCCCCCATACGCGAACGGCGACCTGTGCAAAGCGCATCACATCGTGCTTCATGGTGTACTTCATCCATGCGGGGAAAATCACCGCCAGGCCTGCGCCGTGGGCGCAATCATAGGTCGCGGAAAGCTCATGTTCGATGGTATGACTGGACCAATCCTGTTCACGACCCACGCCGCAGCAATCGTTGTGCGCCAGCATACCCGCCCACATGATGTTCGCGCGAGCCTGATAATCATCCGGATCGGCGATCGCGCGCGGCGTTTCGTGGATCATGGCCAGCATCAGGCCCTCGATCACGCGATCGGTGGTTTCCACATCCCGGGTATTGGTAAAATACCGCTCATACAGGTGTGCGATGATATCCGTCGCGCCGCAGGCGGTCTGGTATGCGGGAAGGGTCTGGGTCAGCGCCGGATTCAGAACGGAAAACTTCGGGCGCATCGCTTCGCCGCCGGTGGCGCGCTTGAACATGCCGTTTTCGTGGGTGATTACGGAATCGCCGCTGCCCTCGCTGCCTGCGGCGGCGATCGTCAGCACAACGCCCACGGGCAGCGCCTGCGTTACCGGCTTGCCCTGATAGAAATCCCAGAAATCACCGTCGTACAGCGCGCCCAACGCGATGGCCTTGGCGGAATCGATGCTGCTGCCGCCGCCGACGGCCAGAACGAAATCAACCTTTTCGCGCCGGCACAATTCAATCCCCTGATATACCAGTCTGCTGCGCGGATTTGGACGAACGCCACCGAGCTCCACAAATGCAATGCCTTCGCCGGTAAGCGATGCGCGTATGCGGTTCAGCAGACCGGAGCGTTCCGCGCTGCCACCGCCAAAATGAATCAGAACCTTGGAACCGCCGAAGCGCTTAACATACTTACCGGCGTTGTTTTCCTCATCTTTACCAAAAACAAAATACGTAGGACTGTAAAAGGTAAAATTATTCATAGATAACCCTCCCAATCAATAGACTGTCATTGCAAACGAATCCAAACATATATTAACATGAAGGTTTTCGGATGTCAATCTCTCGCGTCATAATCGGTGCCCTTCCTCCGATACAAGCCATGCCGCCGCGGCGGGGTTGATTTTTCTCTGCCGCGGAATTATAATAGAGATAGAATATGATCAATTGAGAGGCTGCCATGAAAGATTTAATCGGCATCATGGATTCCGGCGTGGGCGGCGTCAGCGTGCTTTGCACCGCCAGACGAATGCTCCCCCACGAAAACTTCATCTACTTCGGCGATAACAAAAACGCCCCCTACGGGCCGCGCGGCATCGAAGAAATCCGTCGCCTGTCCCGCGAGGCGTGCGCCTGCCTGGTGAATAAGGATATCAAGGCGCTGGTGATCGCGTGCAATACGATTACCTCGGCTTACGCGGAACAGCTCCGCCGTGAGGTATCTATTCCCGTAATCGGCATGGAGCCCGCCGTAAAGCCCGCCAGCCTTGCGCGCAGCGACGGGCGCATTCTGGCGCTCGCCACCCGCGCGACGCTGAATCTGGAAAAGTTTTCAACGCTGATGAAGCTGTACGGCGAAGGCGTAATTCCGCTTGAGGGCAAGGGGCTTGTGGAAATCGTGGAGCGCGGCGAAGCCGATAGCAAAAAGGCGCGCGACGCGCTGCAGGCGCTGTTTGCGCCCTATTTGCAGGATAAGATCGACGGCATCGTGCTGGGCTGCACGCATTATCCGTTCCTGCGCCGCCAGATCGAAGCCTTCTTCCCCGATGCGAAAATATTTGACGGGCGCGAGGGCACGGTGCGCCAGCTCGCCCGCAAGCTGGCTGAATACGGCTGCCTGACCGATAATACCGCGGATGGCAAAATAGAAATCGAATCCTCCGGCGGCGAAGCGTGCGTTCAGCTGATGCGCGCACTGTTTGAAAAGGATATATAATAATTGAAATGCTCCCGATGAAATGACCAGCAACACCATCCATCGAGAGCATTCTTTTTTAATACCGGCATCAAATCCTACTTGCTCGCCGCAAAGACAAGCCGGTCGCCGGAATAAATTTCAGGTGTAAAACGAATCTGCATTTTCTTCCATGCTTCCGGTACCTCATACCCAACCACGCCGTTCACCTTTTCTCCAACTTCCACCGGCGTATCAAGCTGATATTTTCCAGAGAACTTCGCTACGCCCAAAGCTTCAATGCTTTCAGCGTAAGTTTTATCATCAAAACTTGCCGAAAAGCACATCATACTGCTGATCATCAAATCCTCATCCGAATTGTTTTTGATCTCAAATTCGCAGACGACGAATATATTTCCTTCTTCAGGTTTATATTCACTTCCGCCCTTGCTTTCCATTACATTGGTCAATGTAACGGAAATGCCATTGATTTCGGCGCGTTCATTTACACCATATGCAACATCGTCCGTTGAACCGAAAACCGATTCCAGTCCGCCAACCATATCAGCCAAATCTCCCAAATCAAGCGCAAACGCAGAACCTGCTGTCAGTACAAGCACCACGCTTACCAGCAGAGCCAGAAATCTTTTCATATCGCACCTCCTTACCGCAGCGGATATCCCGCTTTATCCCGAAAACCGCCGAAGAGCAGCATCAGAAGATCAACAAGCCAGCCAATGCCAAACATACCCACTGTAAACAACCACAAAACGCCCGTACCTGTTTTTCCAACATAGAAGCGGTGTACACCGAGATAACCAAGGAACAAGCACAGAAAGAACGCCGCCCAACGGCTTTTATACGGATAATCCGCATTACCGGCTTGATTCACATTCTGGTTTACATTCTGGTTCACGCTGCTATTGGCGTTGTTCACAATGATTTGCGGCGTTTTATCGCCATGCAGTTCCTCCACCTGACAACCGCAATGTGTGCAGATAATCGCCTTTGCCGGTATTCTTTCACCGCAATGCTTGCAATACTTCATTTCCTGCGTCGTTTTTCCTTCGTTTTCCATGTTTCTTTGCTCCTTCCCAATATTCAATATCAATATTGTATCACAAATCGTGATATTTTGCAATATCACGATTTGTAATGGTTATAATAAAAATGTCCAGAAAGGCAGACAAAAAATGCGAATTCGTGATATGCGAGAAGATAATGATCTGACACAGGAACAAGTTGCGGATTATCTGCACATTCGTCAGAGCACTTATTCACAATACGAAAATGAACGGCGGCAAATTCCTTTGAGCGCCTTGATTCAGCTTGCAGATTATTATGAAACATCCACGGATTATTTATTGGAATTAACCGATGAACGAAAGCCTTATCCACGTATTTGAGTCAGTTTTCCGCTTTCCATGCCCACTCGCATCTCCCATCGGTTAGGCGACGGGAGATTTTTTATGGCGCGGCTTATTATCACAGCGCTAACACAACCACACTTGAAACGATGCATTCCGTGCGTTAGAATGGTTCGGTTATCACTCATTATTGATTTATTTATATAGGAAGCGCGAGGAAAGCAAAACATGGAAAAACAGAAAATGCAGGAAAACAAGATGGGCGTAATGCCCGTAAGGCAATTGGTTATATCGATGTCGCTGCCCATCGTAATATCGATGCTGGTGCAGGCGCTGTACAATCTGGTGGACAGCGTTTTCGTCAGCATGGTATCGCAGAAGGCGCTGAACGCGGTATCGCTGGCGTTTCCCGCGCAGAATCTGATGATCGGATTCGCGACGGGCAGCGCGGTGGGCGTAAACGCGCTGGTTTCGCGCGCGCTGGGCGCAAAGGATGAAAAATACGCCAACCGCGTGGCGGCGAACGGCGTATTCATTTCGCTGTGCTGCTATGCGATTTTCCTGCTGTTCGGTCTGTTCGGCGCGAATCTGTTCTTCCGGCTTCAGACCACCGATGCGGAAGTCATTCAATACGGCACCAGCTATCTGACGATCGTATGCGGCGTTTCCTTCGGTATTTTCGGCGAAGTGATGCTGGAACGCCTGTTGACCTCCACGGGGCGCACGATCTACACCATGATTTCGCAGGGCATCGGCGCGGTCATCAACATCATTTTCGACCCGATCTTTATCTTTGTATTCGATATGGGCGTAGCGGGCGCGGCATGGGCGACCGTATTGGGTCAGATCGTGGCGTGCATCGTAGCGCTGATTTTCAACATCAAAAAGAATCCCGAGCTGAAGCTGAATCTGAAGGGCTTCCGCCCCGAGGGCGCGATTCTCGGCAATATCTGTTCCATCGGCGTTCCCTCCATCATCATGGTGGCGGTCGGTTCGGTAATGACGTATCTGTTCAACATCATTCTGTTTAACTTCACCACGGGAACCACCTATACGCAGAATGTATTCGGCATTTATTTCAAGCTGAACAGCCTGATCTTCATGCCCATCTTCGGCATGAACAACGGTCTTGTTCCGATCATCGCCTACAATTACGGCGCGCAGAAGCGCAGCCGCATGATGGAAGCGATGAAGATCAGCATTTCCATCGCGGCGGGCATTATGGTGGTCGGCACTGCGCTGTTTTTGTTGATTCCGGATAAGCTGCTGAGCATCTTTATCACCAACGCGACCGCGGATGAGATCGATATTCTGATGAAGATCGGCAAGCCCGCCCTGCGCATCATATGCAGCCACTTCGTATTTGCCGCGATTAGCATATCCTTCAACGCCGTATTCCAGGCGCTGGGCAAGGGCAAATACGCGATGATCACATCTATCTGCCGTCAGCTGGTGGTGCTGCTGCCCGTGGCGTTCGTGCTGGCGCGCATCGGCTTTGCCAGCGGCAACGATAATCTGGTATGGCTGTCCTTCCCCATCGCCGAAATCGGATCGCTGATCGTAAGCACGCTGCTATTCCGCAAGCTGAACCGCAATCTGATTTCAAAGGTACGCGACGACGGCGTAACCGCGGCATAGATTCGCAAAACTTCTCTCATAATTCCTATGGAATGAAAGGAAATCTCCCATGCAACCTTCCGCTGAGCAGCTTACCCGCAGGCAATGGTTCCTGCGCGGGATGAAGGCCGGAATTCCGATCGGCCTTGGCTATCTGGCTGTGGCGTTCACACTGGGCATCACCGCGCGCAACGCGGGGCTGACCGCGTTTCAGGCGACGATCGCCAGCCTGCTGTGCAATGCATCCGCCGGTGAATTCGTGGGCTTTACCCTGATTCAGGCGGGGGCGAGCTATATTGAAATGGCGCTGATGGAGCTGGTCGCCAACGCGCGCTACATGCTGATGTCGTTTGCGCTGAGTCAGAAGCTGGATCCGAAAACGGGTCTTGGGCACAGGCTGCTGATCGGCTGGTATGTAACGGACGAGGTGTTCGGCGTGTCCGTCGGCGTGAAGGGCTATCTTTGCCCCTATTACACCTACGGCGCGATCGCGCTGGCGTGCCCCGGCTGGGCAATCGGCACCTGTCTGGGCGTGATCATGGGCAACATTCTGCCGGACGCCATCGTGCGCGCGCTGTCCGTTGGGCTGTACGGCATGTTCATCGCCATATTCGTGCCGCCGGCGAAGCATTCCCGCGTGATTCTGCGGCTGGTTGCGATCTGCATGATCGCAAGCTACGCCTGTTCCGCGCTGCCCGGAATTCGCGATCTGTCCTCCGGTCTGCGCACGATTCTGCTGACCGTGCTGATTTCCGCGGCCGCGGCTTCCCTTGCACCGCTGCGGCTGGAAAAGGAGGATGACGATGCATAGCACTTATATCTACATCGCCATCATGTTTCTGGTGACGTATCTGATTCGCGTACTGCCGCTGACGCTGGTGCGCAAAAAGATCAGGAGCGTGTATATCCGTTCATTCCTGTACTACGTTCCCTATGTGACGCTGACGGTGATGACCTTCCCCGCCATCATCGAAGCCACCGGCAGCCAATGGTCGGGACTGGCGGCGCTGATCGTGGGTATGGCTCTCGCATGGAAGGGCGCGAGCCTGCTGAAGGTCGCCATCGCGTGCTGCGTGACCGTATACGTTCTGGAGCTTTTGATTCTGTAGTTTGTTTCTTACAATATAAACTGAACCCCACGCCTGACGTTGGGGCAGATCATTGACAAAACCAACGGCTCTGCTTCACTATGCAGAAGAGATAACGCGCCTATCGAATTTAAGCAGGTTTGTTGGTTCTGTGATAGAGGTTTCTCTCCCTCAGTCTGCACGCAGGCGTGCATCCAGCTCCCTCATCAGAGGGAGCCAAATAATCGTAACCCCTGCCTTCCTCTGATGAGGAAGGTGGCAGCGGCAACGCCGCTGTCGGAAGGAGAGATAAGCGCCTATCGAATTCATTCTGGTTCTGCGACAGGGGTTCTCTCCCTCAGTCTGCACGCAGGCGTGCATCCAGCTCCCTCATCAGAGGGAGCCAA
>JABLTK010067627.1_pt1 | contig 29819 bp, 34 predicted proteins | sample 7160131 | NCBI WGS metagenome assembly JABLTK01 (sample SAMN14651221, study PRJNA627086) | human gut metagenome | isolation source: feces | host: Homo sapiens
TCTGAAGTTTTTAGACTCAAGTCATCTAAATCTTTTGTAAATTTATATAAAATTTATAATTGTTTAGATAAGTGAGTTATTTTAAAAGGCTCGTTTCCAAACAATAAAATTGGAGATTTATCTTTTCTTACGGCTTTAGTACATTTCCACATAGGTTCAAATGGGATAACGATATCCCACGAACAAGCAGTTGTTCCATATGGAATATCTGTTATGATTGCATCAACTTTTATTCCTTTAGAAATCAATGTTTCCATAACTTCTAAACAATCGCCGTTGAATAACTGTATTTCACACATAAGACTATCTACCCAAAATCAATTTATTCGACAAGAAATCGGTATCGTCCTTCTAATTGCCGAACTTATATCAATTTACATATCGTTTTCGTAACCTATCAAAATTTTAACCAAAAACGAAAAGCTTACACCAGCAAACAGTTTGGTCGTTTGGAAATTGACAGCTTGATCCTTCCGTTGCTGAGAAACGAACAGAATATTCTTGATCCTTAACGAAGGTATCAATAACAACCAAGAACATATTAACATCAGGATGAGTTGCAATGAAACGATTTCTTGAACCACTTGTTCCTGTAAATTGCAACTCATACTGGCCTTCAGTAGCCTCATTTAATTCCATATTTATAAGAAGAAATCCAATCCCTGATTTTGGTGCAGTAATCGTCCAAGCATTGTTATTAGGGCAATCCAATCCAATCCCTGTATAAGAATTTCCAAGGTTCCAAGTACCTTGAGCAAGGTTATTTGTGAATACCTTTTCAGTAATTACTGCATTAACGAAACTCGTGCTTGCGGCCTTGTTAGAATTATCTGTTGTTTCAAGGGCCGGAAGGATTGGTGAAGATGAAAATGTTTTAACACCAGCAATTGTTTCATTTCCGGTGTTATGAACAACCGCTGAATCAACTGCCTTGCTTGCTAAATCACTAATCAGGTTTTCAATGATTTTCTGTTTTACTGAATATTCGGCCATTTTTTAATCTTCCGGTTTCAAGAACTTTGTTAAAAATTAAAAACTTTCGGAATTTGATAACTTAATTTTCTTCAAGGAATTTCCAATTACAAGGAAGTGAGAAAATGCCACAAAAATTTTTAGGATTAGCAAATAGCTTATCAGATGATAATGAATATTTTGTCCCGTCACAAAAAGCAATCAAACAAGCGGTTGATGCTAAACAAAATATATTAACAGCCGGAAATGGTATTCAAATAACCGGAGATACAATTCAACAGAAAGGTTTAACCACCTATATTTATGCTTCCGATATTTCCTTGTTGGTAAATAATTTAGTTCTTTATGATAATCAATTGTGGATTACTACAACAGCTCATACAACAACATCAACCTTTGACCCGACAAAATTCACGCTTTTGCTTTCAAGCTCTCCTGAATGGCATAGTGCAACCTATACATTACAATCCGCAGCAACAAGTTTTTCTTTCACATTAACCTCACCCTGCAAATCATTAAGCAACCTGTTTGTTTATATTTATGGAAAGTTACTTGTTCCAACAGAAAATATCAGTCTTGCAGAGGATGGTGTAACCGTTACCATTATAAATACTGAAGAGGTTGAAGCAGATACGTTGTTTGAAATTCGTTGGTGCTAACCATTCAAAACTTTTGAAAAGAAACAATCCGGTTTAGAATAGACCGGATTTTCTTTAACTTTTCTCTTGATTTTCCTTCTCTTTTTTGTTATAATAAAGTATAGAATAGAAAAATGGTTGGAAAATGGGATACGAAATTCAAGATGATGAAGATGGAACTTTATGGACCGGCTTCAATGATTCCTATAAGGAAAAGTTAATCAAGGATTGGAAGAAAAACAAGAAATCTTCTTGTCAAGATTATCTTGCTCAAACAAGCATTGACAAAGATTCAAAACTTTACCAAAGCTTGTCCAAGCTGGCTCAAAAAGTGGATAATTGGGACTTTTAAAAGGAAGGTTACCTTTTGCTGGTGTTTGAATTTTAGGGAATGAAGAATGAAAACTTTTTTAAACGAAGTAACAAAATTGGAGTCTAAAAAGATTGTCTTAGAAAAGTCTGGCAATTTCATTGCTGGTATTACACTCATTGGAATCTTTATTGTTGGGTGTATTGTTGGAATGATTGAAGGTGCAACCTTTTGTTAAAGTAAAGCAAAACAATTTGTTGTTAAAGAATTGTGTGAAAAACAGCAGTATAGTTTTTGCGAGAAAACAAAAATCCTATATAAAATGAAAAACAATACTTAATTTTCAAACAAAGCCTTTACAAGGAGTTCAATGAAATGAAGTCAATGTTTTAAACAGAATCAAGAAGATTGAATCTGCAACACGGTTTACCGGAGAGCAATTAGATTTGTTCTATTCAAATCGTAGCAAATTTATAGACATTTTAAATGATACTTTTTCAAAAAATGCAGATAAAATCATGAAAGGTTCAACCTTTAACAAATGGGAACCTAATAATTTCCATATTCCAGTTAGAGGAACTTTTTTGGAATATGGTTATTTTGGGTTTAGATTCAAAGGTGGAGCCTATATTGATTTTCATGTTGATGAAAATGTTGATGGTTTTGAACTCCGATTTATGAATGAACCATTTTCTGCAGATATTAAGAGATTGAAGAAATATGCTGATGCTTTTACTGCTTATTCAAAAGCTATTGACACAAATGGTAAGGCATTTTTCGATTGTTTGGAAAGCGTTCGTAAAGATTGGGAAAAGTTGGCTGAAGAAGTCAATCAGATTAATGAACAGCTTGAAGCTCTTAAATCCTCCGAGGAAAAATAAAAGCTTTGTTTGTAAAACAATGAAGGCGGTTTTCTCAAACCGCCTTTTTTAATTTTTGGGGAAGAATTCTTTTAAAGGAATGTTAGAACCATGAAAACAAATATCAGCTCTGTTGGCTATTCCGTCCAGTTGGGACGTGGTGCTAAGTTCCAATCAACTACAACAGATTTAATTAAAGTAGTTAATGGCTCGGACGATTTACGTCTTGCTGATTTGCAAGCTGCAAATATCAATTCAACCGTTTTGTTAACCGGTGTTTCAGCTCAATTTTCAAATTCCGTTGAAGCTTCCAATGTAACCGTTCAGGAAACTTTGACTGCCGCAAATGGTGAAATTACGAATTTAACCGGAACATCAATAACAGTTTCTGAGTCAATAACCGGAAATCTTGGGCAATTTTCTTCGATAAATGTTCAATCCTTATCAGGAAAAAATGCTACTTTTGAAGAGGCTTTAACCGCTGATGAAATAAGAGCCTTAACTTCAATACAGGCACCGGAAATTCACGCTGAAACTTCTTTAAGCGCACCGGTTGCAGTTTTTGATTCATTGCAAATTCCTTCCTTTGGCTTTGGTTTAAAAAATGTTTCTTTTGAACCTTTATCCTGTTACAAAACCTTAGGTTTAGGTTATGATCAGGAATTGTTTAGCACTGATTTATCAATTGATGTTAGCTCAATCAAAAGTTATCAAATTTCAAAATTTTATCTAACTACTGATGATGGTAATTTAATCGTTAAATATATTAGTTTGGATCCTAATAATGAACCTTTTTTGAATCCAATGAAAAGTTGGGATGCTCTTATTTCGGATCTTTCCATGAAGGATTTACCGGAAGGTGTCTCTGCTTCATATAATGCTGAAAATGAAACCTTAACCTTTACCGGTGTGAATTCTTTGAAAACATATATCATCAAGGATTCAACAATTAGCGCACAATTTGAAACCGGTATCTTGAATGGTGATTTTGGTCTTGAAGAAAGTCGTTATGTAAGCAATTGTATCCTTGGTTTCAAAACTGTAGCATCTTTCCAGAATAATATCATTTCCATTGGTCAGGATCCTTATTGTTTGAAATTGAGCAATGGTCGTGATTTTGATAGTGCAAATCATTTATCCACTATGAAATCAACCATTCGTTATGTAAGTGATTTGCAACTTGATGTTTCAGATGTTTTATCCGAGGATGGCACTTATTATATTATATATGATGATTCCAACCCCTCCTTACAAGCTACAAAGGTTGATTTTGTTGCTGTTGATGATGTTGAACCACCTGCTGATGGTTTGATACTTTTTTACCGCAATCCAAGTTTGAATTCAACCTTTAAATATTCATCTGATGCTTGGGTTCCAGCTCAATGGATTAAAATTGGTAAGTTGATTGTTGAATCCGGAGCAGCAAACTTTTATCCTGATTACCCGGTTGATCTTTTGAAGCAGAGTGATTATATCAATGCTGATAGCTCATCAAGCTCAAGCAAGGTTATGATCTATAACAAATTCATTAGTGCTCAAGATAATGTTTCCGGATTTTCAAGTATTACCTTAACTGAAGGACCTTGTATTTCAGCAGAAAACCTGTTTGTTGCGGTTGGTAATACAATAATGGATACCAATCAATATACCCTTAATGAAGATGGAACTGTTGTAACTTTTGTTGATACCATACCTGCAGGTGTATCCGTTAACCTTAGATGGTTTTCAAATTCAGTTTTGGTTGCAAGCAGTATAATTGCTTCAGATGAGGTTTGGAATCAAGGGACATCAACAGTTCGTTGTCCAACCGTTAAGCAGGTTAAAGATTATATCCAACAGGTTTTAGCAAATTTGAACAACTAAGAGGAGTTGTTGAATGTTTTATTTTAGAATAAAAACCAATGCGGAAAATGCTACAATTTCCATAAATGGAACTTCCGGTATTACAGATTTAAAAATGGAAGAGCCGGGACTTGTTAATATCGTTGTTTCAAATATGTATGGAACAAAAACCAATTCAACTTATGTTTCAGATAATACCATTTTATTTGTTGATTTTTCAGATTTGCAAGGAACTTCCGGTGAAGGTGGAAAAACTTCAATTCCTCAACCTACAGATCTTACAAAAGATTTATTCCTATCCAATGATGGTAAAAATCTGGTTTGGCGTGAAGCTCAAGATTTGTATACAAATGATCAACCAACAACTGAAAAGGTTGGTGATATTGAACCAGGAACCACTTTCGACCACGAAACAATGGATTCAATGTGGACGAAGCTCCTTTATGCTTATGTTCCACCGGTCGTTGAATTTGAAACAAATCCTGAACCAACACTTTTATATTATGGTCAGGAAATTGATGGTGTTAGCTTGCTTGCTAAAATTACACCACGTTCAAATAAAATTCAATCCTTGGAATTCCTTTTGAATGATGATGTGATTGACCATATCGATAATCCACATTCCAGCTCAATTGGATATAATTATCAAAATCCAATTACCAGCACTTCAGTTTTTGTTCTTTCGGTTAATGACGGTAAGGAAGTTATAACAAAGGAAAAATCCTTCAATTATACGGCACCTGTTATGTATGGTTCCGTTCAAAATTCAGATCCTTCCAGCGAGGAAATCCTTTCCTTAACCAAGGAAGCTCATAATGTTGGAACATTGGATTTGGAAATTGAAGCTGAAGACTCTTATCCTTGTGTTGCAATTCCTGATAATTTTCAGAATTTGAAAGATATCAAGGATGAAAATGGTTTCGTTATCACAAATAGTTTCAATGTCAAGCAAATGGAAATTGAAGTGGGTGGCGTAATTTGCTCTTATAATGTTTATACCTTTAAGACAATTACAACGGTTACCAATTACAATTTCATTTTTGAATACTAAAAAGGAAGAAAAAGATGGCTATTATTCTTGTAGATGGTTTCAATTTAAGACAGCAAGGACCTCTTGATCAAAGAACAGTTTTTCCAACCAAGGAAGATGCTTTTGTTTCCTTATATAAGGTTCAGCGTTATATTGGCTTGGAAGTTTATATTACCGAGGAACAGCGGAAATATATTTTCCAAGGTGGCATTGAAAATGAAAATCTGGTTCCTGTTACAGTTCGTCCGGATACAAAATTTTATGTTTTAACCTTTGAAGCAAGCGATTTTGATGAGCATAATAAACTTATCATTTCCAAAGAGGATTATGACCTTGGTGATGATTTAAGGATTGATTATGTTCGTTTGAAGTTTCAGGATGGTACTTATTGCGACGTTGTATGTGATTATTCTTTTGATCCGGAATCCGGTGTAATCATTGAAGCTGATGTTCCTTTTGATGGAAAAATTCGCCTTTCGGGCTTTTAATTTTTCTTAAGAATTTGAAGGAGTTTTTAAGATGGAAGACTTTGATAGCAATACCACTTTAAAAGTTTTTGAATGTGTTACAAAATTCATTGCGGTTGGAACAACAGCAAAACGTTACCACTGGCAATGTTTTGGTAAGACTTTTGAAGGTGATCATGAATTGTTTGATCGTATTTATGAGACCTTCTTTAAGCCTGAATATTTAGATAATGTTGCTGAATGTTTAGCAATGCGTAATGAAACAACCGAGTTGAATGTTGTCAATGATTTAGTTGAAATGATTGCCAACAAGGAAGGTCATAAATATATGAATGGCGACCTTTTGGATAATGTTGTTGATGGAATGTTTAAGGTTTTGCGTGATTTAATTACCGGATTTGTAATTCTTACAAACCAAGAATTAGGTGAAAATATTCCATCTTCAATGAAACCAATGTTTGATGAAATGTTTGAATCAGCTGATCAGATTCGTGGCTTGATTGATGCTCGCCTAAAATTTTCCAAGGTTTTGTCTCGTTTGGAAAAAACAATTAAGGAATAACCTGAAAGGGGATAAAAATGTCAACCGATATTACCGAAGTCCAAAATGAAGGAACAAAAATTATCCTTTTACAGGGTGGTCAATATACCGTTGCAAAGACGGTAGTTTATGACGCGGAAATTTCGGATTTACTTTTTACCCAGCTTGCTGATACTCCAGATACCTATGAGGAAGCAGCCGGCAAAACAGTTACCGTCAACAAAGATGGTAATGGTTTGGAATTTTCCAAAACATATTCAACCTTTTTATCATTAAATGATACTCCGGTAAAATATGATGGTCATTCCGGTTCAATTGTTGCGGTTAAACAAGATGGAACCGGTTTAACCTTTTTGAATTATTCCTTGAAAGACATCAACATTGAATATTTTACCCAGCTTGCTGATGTTCCAAACACTTATTCAGGTAATGCGAATAATTTGTTGGTTGTTAACCAAGATGAAAGTGGAATTGAATTTTCATCCTTGGATACTGTTTTACCGGACCAAAATGTAACACCTGGAACCTATGACTATCCACATATTGTTGTAGATATTAAAGGTCGTATTGTTGCTATTGAGGAAGGTGAACCTTTCAGTTTTCCAGATTTTGAAAATGGTGCGGTTTTAGTTGGTGATGGCAGCGATACTCCGGTCACTTTACCAAAAGGTGAAGCTGGTCAGGTTTTGACAACAATTTCAGGTTCAGCAAATGCAGGTTGGCAATATGTAACCTCATTGTATAATCCTGATGGTTCATTGGCCGTTTATGTTAATAAGGAAGAAGGTGCAACGCAAAATCCTTTGAAGGTTATTCGTTCAGCTGATGCCTTGACTTTGAGTCCTGCTTCCTCAACACTTTTCGCTTTTGAATCAAATGGTTCAGGGTCATTTCAAACAAGGACGAATTTTTCAATCGGTGCCAATGGAAACCCTGGAAATTTTCTTACGACAATTGATTTGAATCAAAATGGCGAAATAATTATAACAGGTGAATCCAAAGTTGAAATTATGTCAAATCGTGATGCGATTAACCTGTTATCCTCAAAAGGTATTTATTCAAACGCACCATTATTTTTCACGTCAAATGCTTTAATTACATCAGACGGAACATTAACTTTTAATCCAACCTCTGGTAAATTGACGGTAAGTCAATTCATTAATCCAGCAACTTATGCTGGAAGAATCACCTCTGATAATGATTTAACCACTAAAAAGTATGTTGATGTTGCTATACAACAGGCTCAATCAAAAGATACCGCATTTACGAAATCCGATAGTAAAGTCCTTTTAACACAAGAACAATTTACCAATTTTAAAATTGGAAAATCTTATGTTGATTCTGTTATCTTCTGGTGCACGGAAGGTAGTGATTGTAATGAGGAATGTACACTTCAGGTTTCCGATTCCTTAGGAAATTTATTCATTGATGGTTCAACGGTTCCATTTATTACAACTGAACCGATTAAACTTTTCATTGGAAGAGATATGTCGGATATGGACGAAAATTATACAATCCAATTGAAGCTTTTGAATTATACCTATGGTGAAGTGATAGCGTTCATTAGCTACTACACGATTAAGGACCTCGACTAAGCATAATTTTAATTTTCTTACAAGAAAACTGTAGGGAAATTGAAATGTCGACATTCAAACTATCTACTATCCAACCTGATTATGAACAAATCAACAATCAATTGACAGCCTATCTTTCAAACAAGGAAAGTTGGGCTTCAACCGGCAACAGCAAAACAGGAACCCTTTTAATTGAAGCAATTTCCGCAGTTGGCGCTTTGGATCAGTATTCAATTTGGGCTGCTGTTAATGAAACAACCTTGGAAAATGCAGTTTTAGAAGATAGTATTTACACCAACAACATTTTCCTTGGAAATCATATCAACAGAGCAACACCTGCTCATTGTCAGGTTTCAATTCAAAATACAAATTACAATCAACCTTATCTGGAAATTCCAAAATTTACGCAATTTTCTATTGAAGGGGTTGATTATTTCAACCGCGAACCGATTGTTTTTGATAACCAAAATATGCAGCAAACTGTTACGCTTCATCAGGGAACAATCAAGAATATCTCCTTTACCAGTGATGGTTCCGACTTGCAGGAATACTTAATTGAAAGTGATAATCCTTTTGAAATTTCCGATGAGGATATTTTGTGTTATGTTGGTAATACCGAATATACCAAAACAACCGAAGCCATTTTTACATACGAATCCTACTCAACAATCTTTTATGAAAATAGCACCGCTCAAGGTAATGTAAAGGTTTTGTTTGGTGATGGTGTTTATGGTTCTGTTCCTTCGTCCGGCGAATCCGTTTTGTTTATTTATGCGGTAACCACCGGATCAGCTGGAAACAATGCTTCAGTTAACCAGCAAGTCTCATGTTCAGAATTTACGGACGTGATTGGGGAAACCATAACAAATCCGAATGGTGGGGATGATGCTAGAGATATTTCCTATTATCAAAAGCTTGGTTCACAAAGCGCAGCTGCTAATAATCGTGGAATTTCCCGTGAAGATATGCACGCCCTTCTTTGCAGATATCCTGGTATTATTGATGGTCACGTTTATTGTCAGGCTGAAATCGCACCATTGGATAAGGATTGGATGAATGTTTTTGGTTTATTGATTCTTACCAAAGAAGGTTTTACAACACAAAATTGGAAAGACCTTGTTGCATATATGCAAAATCATTCAGTTCCTGGTTTCCAGTATGTTCGTTATGATGCTGAACCTGTCGATATTGATATAAATGTTACCTTTTATCTAAAGAAAGGTGCTTCATTAACCTCTTGCAAGGAGCAGGTTGAAGCCGCAATTCGTAATTATTTGAAGTTACAAACCGGTTGCTTAGGTCGTTCCTTTTATAAATCCGACTTGGAAGATATTGCATTTTCGGTTTTACCAATGACCATTGATTACATAGAAAGAATTGCCCCGATGGTTGATTATGTTATCAATAAAAACCAATATATCAACTTGAAATCTTTGAATGTAAGTTGTAAATATAGTGAACGGGATTCTCAATATTGGCGTAATCCTATTCAAACCGAAGAAGGTTGATTAAATGGCGGAAGATTATAGCAAACAACCATATTATCAGGATTTGACGAAGGTTCTTGTAAACCGTCTTCGTCAATCCACCACCTGGAATGATTTGTTTGCTTGTGCTTCTCAAGTTTTTGCAGAAAACATTTATGCTGGCATTTATGCCTTACGGCAAATTCGTGACCCTAAGGTTCAATCGAGGGATATCAATATTCAACAAGCGGTATTTTTAGGATTCAATTATAAATCCGATTTGTTTACCGACCGTGAATATCAAACCTTGGTCCAGTTTTTGAATATGTTCAACCGGAAATATAAAGGAACAAAAAACTTCATTTCCTTTATTGGTTGGATCAAAGGTGCTCATTTCAAAATGTATAACCTATGGGCAAACGGTAAGGGTAAGGAATATGGTGAATTTGAACGTTCAACCAGATCAATTGTGAAAAATAATTCAAAAATTGATGGTACTGGAACCAAGGAATGGTATCCTACAAGTCACGTTGAATTGGAATATGATGCTGAAATGTTCAACATTGACGTTCAAGATGTTTATGAACTTTTCTATGCCACTGCTCCGGCTCACTTGGTTTTAACCTCAGTGGTTGGTTTGATAACCTCAAATACAATGGATTTGTATTTAAAACTTGCTCCTAATGATTATACGAATGCTCATCATGTTTTACCTTGTATTTATCAATATGTTGCACCGGTGTTTTTAACCTGCCGTCGTGGTCGTATGGTTGGACGTAGCGCTGGAACTTACAATGATTTTGGTTATAAAAATGGTAATGTTATGACGACTGAAAACTTACCAAGGTTTGTAACAGATGGAAATTCAAAATCCTTAATGAGCAATTTTTCGTTTGTTAGAGATTCCGATGCAATAACCACATATTATAATAGTGACCATTTTTCAATTGTCTATAATAATGTTCCGAGGTTTGACTTTGAAAAAGGAACAACGAACCCGGTTGGTTTGTTTATTGAACGAAAAAGTTCAAACCTATTTTTGGATTCTATGAATCCTCAAAGAAGAACACTTACCTTGATGCCAGGTGTTTATACTTTTTCAGGGGTTGGAAAATATCATATTTATAATCAGGCAACCGGAGCAGATTATGTTGAGGTTGAAAATGAACCTCATACCTTTATACTTGATCATATTGAACGGGTTATGTTCCTTCCGGTTAAAATTCCAAATTTTCAACCTTGGTTCCAGTTGGAAGCATCCAGTAAGGCAACCTCCTTTATTCCAACCAGTAAAATGACAACTGCAACAAGGGATGCTGAAGTTCTTCAATTGATGAATTTCCCAAATCCATTCAAGGAATGTACAATTGTTATGAATTTCCAAGACGATATCGAACAAAATTGTTGCTTGTTGGTTGCTCAGGTTAATCAATTTACCTATTTAAAGGTAACAAGACAAGGTAGCAATATCAATCTGGTTGCTTGGAAAGACGGTAGACAAATCAATACCCTTACAGTTCCTTATAAAAACCAATTCGTTCTTGGTATAAAGAAGGACCAAATCAACTTGAACTGGACTTATCAAAACTTTATTTTAGAGGAATGTCCAATTCCAAAAACCTTTTGCATTGGATCAAATTATGGGAATGATTGTATAGATGGTCATATTCTTTCATTTTCATATTTTCCGGTTTACATAAATGAGGCTTAAATAATGAAAACAGTAATTACGACGGAAGGCTTTAAGAAAATCATTTTGGCGGGAACCATTGGACCTCAAATTCAGGTTACCAAGGTAAAGATTGGTTCAAAAATTATTATGCCTGATTCCACAATGACGGACGTTGCAGATCTTGTTTGGGAAGGTGATTCAACATATATTCAATATCAGGTTTTAAATGATAATAGTTTTTGTTATGAAATTACCCTTGATGAAAGCGTTGGGGATTTTGCTGTAGGAAACATTGGACTCTTTTTGGAAGATGGCACAATGTTTTCCTTAACCGCTTTTATTGCTCAGGAACAAAAATACAAAACCGGTTCATCAACAGGAATGGCTGGTAATCGCAAAGTTTATCAAATTCCAATGCAATTTAGTGGAGCTTCAACCAACTTAAATACTACCTATCTTGTTGCAGATGAAGCAAGCCTACCGGTTGTTCCTTCAGAAAATGTTTTACCTCCAACAAATTCAAGCAATTATTCCTGTTATGTTGTTTTGAATAATACCGCAAGAAATTTACCTTGCCTTGCCCTACGGACCGTTGAAGGTTGGTCATATGTTTATGGGATTGATGTTGAACCAAAATCGGTTTTTTATGATAAGGATTTTGATTCTGAAGATATTGTTGATGGTCAAATTTCAATTCCCGCAGATGTTCATAATCTTGGAGTTAAACCTTTTTTAACCTACGTCCAGAGATTAAATGGAAATACTTTCACAGATGTTACCCGCAAGGTTACATTCAAAACAGATCTTGATGGAAATGTAACTATTGTATTTCCTGAGGTTTTTACCGGTCGGTTATTGATTGAGGCTATTAAGTATTTTGATCAAGGTGAAATGGTTATTTCTCCTGAATGGAATAATATGTCCTTTGTTCTTCAAGAGGCTGCAAGCGAATTTACATTCGTTTTACCTTCGGAATGTCGTTCAGTCAACAACCTGTTTATTTATATTGATGGAAAATTGCTTGTTCCGGTTAAAAACATTACTTTGGATAATGACAGGGTTACGGTTACAACTACGAATCCTGAAGTTGTTGGAGCCGGAACCGTTGTTGAAGTTCGTTGGGCTTAATCGAAAAGGAGATTTGAAGAATGAAATCAAATATTACAGATGCTGGAATTTCAGCTCTTTTAGATGCTGGAATTAATGGCCCAAAAATTGAAGTTACTCAAGTTCGAATTGGTTCGGATCTTATAGCACCAAGTGCATCCGCAACAGATGTTTCCGGATTTGTTTGGCAAGGGGATTCAACATATATTCAATATCAGATTTTGGATGAAAAAACTTTTGCTTTCAAAATTACCCTTGATGAAAGCATTGGTGATTTCCCGATTGGAAACATTGGTTTGTTTCTTAAAGATGGAACAATGTTTACAATTAGTTCATTAACTACACAAAGAACTAAATTGAAGAATAGCGGGACACAAGTTGGTAATCGTGAAGTCTTTATGATTCCAATTGTTTTAACTGGTGTTTCTGGATTGATTGATGTTACGGTAATTGTTCCTGATGAAGCAAGCATTCCTTTTGTTCAAACTGAAAATGATTTACCGAACCCAACCTTGGCAGCTTATTCCGTTTATGAGGTTGTTTATCATACCGTTTTAAAATCTTCAGTTTTAGCTTTGAGGTCAAATTCTGGTTGGCTTTTCGTTAAAGGTCAAACCGGTTCAGAGTCAGCAAGTTTTGATCCTGGTATGTTTGAAGATGGTGTTCATGTTGGCTCTTTGGTTTATTATGACCCTATTGCAGCTCTTTTTAGGTTGGCTGATGGTACCGACAAAACAAAAGGTTACCTTGGAGTTGTTGGCTCATTATATAATATTGTTAGTAATGGCGCATTTTTATCAACCGATTGGTCTTTAACACCTGGCGCAAATTATTATGCAGATGGTGGACGTAATGTTGGGGGAGTAACCACCGCACCTAATGATTTTTATGTTGGTAAAGCTATAACAAATAATATTTTATTGCTTGGTAATCTTGCAGAAACCACTTTGAATAAAATCCAAACCATTACAGATAATAATCCAAGTGCTGTTTTTTATCCAAGTGAAAAAGCAACCCATGATTATGTTATGACGGTTCATGATGCCTTGAAGGATTATGTTGATACTCAAGATGCGGGGTTGGATACTAAAATTGATAATGTCAATACAACATTGGATACCAAAATTAACACTGTTAACTCATCATTGACGGCAAGAATCAATCAAGTCAATGCTTCTTTACTGGAAAACATCAATACCAGATTACTTACTGATGAAAGTCGTAATGTTACATTCCGTGGAACGGTAACATTTACAAATATAATAGAAGGAACCGCAAGAAAGGCTCTTTGGGCATAAGGGAAGTTTGTTGTGAAAAGTCTATATATTACAATAACAAATGAATGTAATCTAAGATGTCCTCATTGCTACAAGGAAGACTTCAAAACTTCATTCCTTGAACCAAACAGAGTAAGAAGATTTCTTGATGATCATCCTGAGATTGATCACGTTATATTGTATGGTGGTGAATTTCTTCTTGAACGTTATGCCAAGAAAGTTCTTAACCTTTTGTTTACCTTAAAAGGTCACGGTTTGAAGGTATCTGGAACGACAAATCTTTGTTTTACCTCACTTTCAGATCAACAAAAATCAATTCTTTCCAATCTTGATGCAATTTCAACCAGTTGGAATCCTGGTCGGTTCACAAAACTCCAATTTGATAATTGGGTCAAAAATCTTGAATTTCTAAAACCTGAAAATTCAACTCTTTTGATAACCTTAACCAAAAGTCTGGTTGTTTTGGATCCGGTTGTTATTCATCATTTACCGTTGAATAAATTTGATACCGTCAAATTTGAACCATTCATTGGTGAAGGTCCGGAACGTCCGGATAATAAAAAGGTTGATGAATGGCTTTGTAAATTTTTTGCTTCTGTTGAAAATCCTTATAAGTTTGAACCATTTTCTTCAATCAGGAAAATGTTTGAAACAAATGATTCACAAGGAACCTTCCGTAGACGATGTTTTGATGAAAGCCTTTGTATGGAAGTGGATGGTAGCTTAAAAATTTGTCCAAACGATTCATCATTTTTGACGGCTGAAAACTCAAAAGAATTGCAAGCAAGATTTTTTGAGTTTGATAAAAAGTGTTATAAATGCAAATACTTTTCGCTTTGCAAAGGAAATTGTATATTGTTAAAAAAGGATAAATCTGGATGTGCCGGATATCCAATGTTGTTTAAAACAATCCAGAGGAGTTTGAAAAATGGTAATTAAAGTTGGCGACGAAGTTTCAAAAACTTCAATTGTAGATAGTTTTAACGAATCAATAAGGTCGCCAATTTATTCAAACTGGCCGGTAAATACAACCTATTTACCTGGTAAATTATCTTTAATTTCCTACGCTTTTAATAATCCAAACACAACTAATTTGGACACAAATACCCTTGGTTCTACCGCAACAGTAAGTCTGGTTGCTCAAATGTATAAGAATTTCATTGATATTGTTTCTTATGCAAAAACCATTTATTATTCAACTGAAGTTGGTAATTGGACAAATGGTGGAGCAATTACCTTTACAACAACAGGATCTGCTACTTACAAGGGTATAATGTCAAATACCGGAACAAAATTTGGTTGGACAAATGGATATCCTTCAAATAATAGAGCAACCGAAGGTTTTGGTAGATCAACAAACCAACCTCCTTTTTCGAAAATCAAGGTTGATGTTCAAGGATTTTTTACATCAAACAATGTCGTAAAAGGTCAAGAAATTTCAGTTGCAAATTTTTACGCAATGTTCAATGCAGTTTTATCTAATTTCAATACTTTGGCAAATGAACAAAATATTTCCCTAAAATATACGAGTTGTCATAGTAATTGTCATATTAGTTGTCATAGCTCAAGGAGCAGAAGATAAATGTTTTTACCCTTGGATGATAATCAACTTCTTGAATTTATTGATAATCAGAATAAGGTTTATGAAGTTGATTTTTCAAAAAATACCCTTAATGTTGAAAGTGCCTTGATTTATCTTTCCAATCTGGAAATGAAATGTAACATTGATTTTTCAGGATTATCTTTGGAACAAAAGTTTGACCTGATAAAAACCTACATGACATTTGATTCAATGGTTTCAATTGAAAATCTTGAAAAGCTCGTCCTTCAAATCTTCAATCAATATAAAGGAATTTCCCTTGAAGATTGTAATCTGAATATTTTATCAAAGGAAGAAATTTCAACTTTCATTGATAAAAATCAGGAATTGCTTCAGAAATATGATGAGGTTTTTAGCTCAATTTTCTTCTTTAACCTTTTATCCTATTATAATGAGGAGGAAAGGGAATTGATGAAAAAAGGTTGCGAAAAGGTAATTCAAAATCCTCGTTACATTGGAATCAATTTTGTCAACCTTTTGAAATATCCGGAATTTTATGCTCAGTTTTTGTTGGATAAACCAAAATATACCTACTATTTCAAGGAATATTTTGAAGATTATATGTTCAAAGGATATAATCTTTTCAAATTTCTTGAAACGGAAAACAACATAATTTTAAGGGTGTTTGGAAGTTTGTTTAATGCCGAAGAACCGGTGGAAGGTGGTTAAAAATGTTTCATCTATTCAACAGTGTTGTTTTGCTTCATATTGTAAAAGATTCCAGTCTTTTATCTTACCACCTTTCGGATTGCAAGGTAATTGATTTTAGAGATAGGAAATCGATTGAGGATTATAAAATTGATCCAGCACTTCTTTTTCAACCGGAAACCGGTTTTGAAAATCTGGTTGGTGAGGATAAACCTTATTCTGATATTTTAGACCTTTTTGAAAAACTTTCAAGCCATAATAACCCAATTGTTTTGCTTGCCGAACCTGAAATCTTTAACCAGATTTTTTCCACTTTTGTTTCTTTTGTATTTCCAAAAATGTCAACTGAAATGTTCAATATTCTTTATAAGATTGCAAAGGCAGATTTGGTTGGTAAGTCTTTATTTTGTAGAAAATATGAAACAATTTCCTTTAAGGATGTTTTTGATTTTGGAGTTGCTCCTGAAATTCTTGCAGTTAAGCAAGAGGATGAATTACGGGAAAAACTTTTATCCGGTTTAAGTATTCAATATTACATTGCTGATATTTTGTTGGGTGCAAAAAACAAAAATCTTTATGAAGAAAAAATCAAAAAGATTGTTTATAATTATACGATTATGATGCTTTACCAAGGTTTGAGGAAAAAATATCTTTCGCCAATTACAGCCTTGGATTTAACCATTGATGATCTTGATAATCTTTCAAAAACCTTGAAAAAAGAATATACAAAGGATTTTTCCATTATTAAGGACTTGAATCAACTTGATGCTTCCGGTATTGAATCCATTTCAAATACCTTATCAAACTGTTATCCGGATTTAAACCCATTGGAACATTCCATGATGAATCTTTTCAGCAAGATTTTTGATGAAGATTTTCTGAACAAAGTGGTCAATTCTATTGAGGAATCCTTAAATACCGGTCGTAAGCTTTCATTCTTACTTGATTGGGATCATAATTACTTTTCCAGTTTGAATCTCCTCAAAATCATTTATCTGTTAAAGGATGATAAGAAATTAAAACAACTGGAAATCTAAAAAATGGAATTGGTTCTAAAACCTACAAATGTTTGCAATTTCAAATGTAGTTTTTGTAGTTCCTCAAGGTTAGCAAAAAAGGAAGTTAACCTCAATTTGATTGAGGCTTTTATAAAAAATCATTCCGTTGATGAGGTTATTGTAAATGGTGGTGATCCTCTTATGATGCCACCATCTTTTTACTACAAGCTTTACGAGCTTCTTCTAAAATATAATCCAAAATCAAGAATTTCCTTTACAACAAATTTATGGGATTGGTACAAGAATCCTGATAAATGGAATGCTTGTTTTCGTGAGTGTAACATTGGAATTTGCACAAGTTTTCAATATGGTGGTGGACGGTTAAAAGGTGATGGTTCTATTTTTTCAGAAGATGATTTTTTGAAAATTTTCCATAAATTTGAAGATATTTTCAATGAAAAATTAACTTACATTTCAGTTTTAACCAATGAAAATGAAAAATTTGCTTTTAAGAATGTTGAGCTTGCTCAAAGTCTTGATACAAAATGTAAATTGAATGGCGCTGTTATGTCTGGAAGACAAGGATATCTATATAGCAGGCAAAAACTCTTTCAAATCTATCTGGAAATTTTCTTGAGAAAGTTGGATAAGTTTGAATCAAATTGTATAAATATTAGGAATTATTTTTTAGGGAAAAATACAATTTGCCCCATTCCTGAATCTTGTTTAACCTCAATAGCCTGTATGGGTCCGGATGGTAAAGTAAGCAATTGTCCGTCTTTAAACGATGATGGTATTGATGATGGTTCAAAATTCAAATTTTTCAAACCTGAATGTCTTGCTTGTGAATTTTTTAAGATTTGTTGCGGATGTCATAAAGTGGTTCATGATTTACGGATTGAAAACAATCAGCTCCTTGATTGCACTTCCTTCAAGGAGTTGTTAAAACAATTAAGAAGAATTTGTTTGGAATTTTAAAATGCTCATAAGTGATAAAAATGATCCACTTCAACGATTGTTGGATAAAAAGCGTTATTTCAAAAAGGAAATCAATGTTGCATTGTTTGAATTTTGCTCAAACAACTGCTCCTTTTGTTTCCAAGGGAATGACGATAGAACAAATTTGAATCTTCATATTATCAACAAAAAAGCTGATTTGATTTGCAACTTGATTGATCAGGAATTAAACAAAGACTTGGCCTTGAAAATTTTCGGTGGTGAGCTTTTTGAAGATTCCATAACTGATAAAATTCTCAATAGTTATGATCATTTCATTACAAAGGTTTCTGATAAATGCAAATCTTTGAACAAAACCTTGACGGTAACCTTAGTAACCAATCTTTTGAACCATACCGACAAAATTATTGAAAAGTTCATTTTGAAAATCCGAAATAAAGGTATTGATATAAACCTTGCTGCCAGTTTTGATTTTGATGGAAGATTTCATACTCAGCAAAAACTTGATTTGTTTATGGGAAACCTTTTATATTTGAAGCCTTATATTAAATCAATCAATATGGTAATAACCAAACAAAACATTGATATAATGCTTGGAACCGTAAAAAATGAAAAGGTTTCGACAAGGAAGGCTTTTGATATTATCTATGAAAATTTTGATGCAATAGCCTGCGATTATTACAATCCGGATCTTCAATCCTGTCATTTATCTATGCCTTCAGATAAGGATTTACTTGACTTTTTCTATTATTGTATAGATAAATATCCAAAGATTATGCCAGTTAATAGTTGGTTATCCGGCAAACATAGTGATTTATCCTGTGAAGCAACAATTGGAATAAGCTCCAGAGGTAGGGTAAGAAATTGTCGTGATACCTCAGTTGATTGTCCAGATCTTTTTTGGAGCGAGGATAATCATATTGATAATAGTGCAATTGAAAATAGCTTTGTCAAAAGACATAATTGCTTATCCTGCCCTTATTATTCAAGATGCACAATGGGCTGCTTTCTATTTTTCGATTTCAAGTATCGGGAACATTATGAAGAATGTATTTTTTCACATATTTTCCATTATCTTGAAACCGGTGAAAAAACTTATGGTAAATTGATACCAATCAGCGAAAAACTTCAAAAATTATCCAAAAATTTGAGAAGAAAAGTCGTTGAAGGGGAATTTGAGTTGAAATGATTAAAAAAGATTGTTTAACGGTTGGTTATAATGTAGCAGGTCAGGAATTTTTTGATCTTCTTCAAACATATCATCCTTATATCAATTCCTATTTTTTCTCAGCTCTTCACGGTCAAGAATTTTGGGATAAGTTTGATCCTGATTCTTTTATAAAAGATCTTGAGGCAGTCAATACTTACAATCTCAAAGGGAATATTCTTTTCAATTATAAGCGTGATGAGGAAGATTTTGATTTTCTTCAAGGCTTGGTTTCAAGAATTTTGGATGGTGGAAAAATCAACCTTACTCAAATTACCGTTTCAACCCCGCAAACCTGTGAGAAAATTCGGAAGTTCTTTCCTCAATTGGAAATTCACCTTTCCGTCCACTATTCAAAAAATTATGATTTAAAGGATTGTATAGGATTATGTGATTGTGTTAATTTATCTTCAGTTTTTGAATTTAATGCTTTTGATAAAATCAAATTTTTGAAGGATAATAATATCAAGGTAAAATATATCTTAAATAAAGGTTGTTTACCAAACCGTGAGATAAATTATAAACATTTTGAAGATACTAAAGAAATAAGTTGTGAACTTTGTAATAGATCTTGTTTTAAGTTAATTGAAAAATATCCTTGGCTCAAACTGGCTCGTATTTTTTATTATTTGGAAATGATTGAAAAATTCTACCCAATGGTTGATTTGTGGAAGTTAACAACCAGAGAAGGTCCAACAAAGGATATTGTTCCTATTTTGCAGTATTTAATCCTTCAGAAGAGAACAAAATTTATTGAAGGTGTTGATATTACTCCGCATTATCAAGAATTTTTAGATTGGATTTCAGAACGAGTTCTTTGCGATAACCTTTGTTATAAGTGTGATATATGTAAGAAATACTGGGAGATTTTTAGTGGAAACAAAAAGTGAAATTTGCATAATTCCTTTTTACCATTGTAATTTGAAATGTCCTTTTTGCTACAATCTGGATAAGTTGGATTCCAACATTTCCGTTGATTTTCAAGCAATTTTACCAAAAGTTCTTGACGATATTGAAAAAGCACCTTATAATTTGGTTCATTTAAACATTTACGGTGGTGAAATTCTTGATGATAATTTACCGGATTCTTATTATGAAGAACTTTCAAATTTCCTTTTAACCATTAAAGAAAAATCTCAAAAAGAAATCATTTTCAAATTCACCACGAATCTTATCCACCAAAATACAAAACGATGGTTAACCCTGTTTGAAAACCTTGGTAAGGCTTGTGTGAAAATTAGGATAAGTTATGATTTTTATGGTAGGTTCAAAAACTTAGAAAACCTTGAACTTTTCAAGAAAAATGTTGAGGTTTATAAGTCTTATATTATAACAACCTCTCTTACCAACATCAAACAAAATATAGAAATTTTCTTGAATGAACCCGAAAATCCTTATGTTGTTTACTTCAAATATCTTTATGAAAATTTCAAAATTCGCATAACGGATTATGTTCCAAACTGCACAAATTACAAAGTTTTTGTTCCAAGTGATGTTGAAATGTTCAATTTTGGAAAATTCTTGTTTGAAAATTACCCAAAGGTTGATTATATTGCTAAAATGAAGAAAACCTTAGTCTTTGATTCAAACAATGAAAAATACAATCAAATGCGAACCCTTACCTCTTGCAGCAAACCGGTTCTAGCAGCTTATTATCCTGAGGGTTATAAATCAAACAATACCTGCTTGTTTTGTTTAACCGGATATAAATATACGAAAATGAACAAAAAGCAAGCAATTATAAAAAGGAATACATCATTAGGTTGCCTGTTTTGTAAGTATTATAGGACCTGTTACTTAGTTTGTCCAGCAAGTTTTCTTTTTATGGAAAAGAAATTATCAACCTGCTACTTGAAAACGCTTCTGGAGTTGATTGATGGTAAAACCTCAAGTTGATTTTAAAACAATTTCAACAATCAATGAAATTGCTTCTTTATGTAAGAAATCAAAACTTCAAGAGCTACGTGGTTATTTTATTGAACCAAACACTTACATTTTTTGGGATGCTTTTGATGCTTCTCATACTACTTTCAAAAAATTGGCACCTGAAGAAAAGAGTTGTTCCTTATTTGCATTTTATGAAGATAGTATTCTCAGAATCCTTCCAATCAATATCTCTGATTTGTATGATATGAAAGAAATGCCTGTTGTTTTTCAAAAAATTTTGTTTTTGAAAGGTGAAATTGGGACAAAATGTAAAGAAGATTATATCAAAACCTTTCTCCGTTTTGATGTTGGTTTGAAAGAAAAAATTTTGTTTTTGAATCTTTGTAAGAAATTTGATTTAATGGATTTGGTTAAAAATGCAGTTTCAACCTGATATAATCGAAAGACAAATTGACGATGATGGAACAATTGAGGATAGCTTCCGTCTTCATTCAAAATCCGGCTGGTTGCTGAAAAATCTGCTGATTAAAAATGGTTTTATTGACTTGGTTAAAAATGAGGAAATTGTTGAGTTGATTTCCTACCATCCTTGTGATTCTTTATCTTATCCGCAGGAAACCGTTGTTGTAATTTACAATACCTTACCGCCTATTCAAACTGATTTCAAACTTCGTGATTATTATGGTGTCAAGGTAAATCTAAAAAGCAAGGAATTGGTTTATAAGTATTACCGTGAATATGAAAATTTTATGCCGGAATATCTCAAACCTCTTTTCAAGAAATATGATGTTTATCTTGGTAAGGAGTTTGGAATTGGGTTTTATGGTGAAGATTTTGAAAAATCGGATTTTTATGATTTCTATTTCTATACAAGGGAAAATCCCCAATTGATTTACAACTTCTATAAAAAACCTCAACCTGAAGCTTGTAAAATTGGAGATGTAAAATATTCTTTGTTTGGAATAACTTTCCGAAGAAATGATTTTAAGGAATGCTGCAAACTAAAACGTTATCTTTACCCTAATGATTTGAGATTGGAACAGCCTGAGCTGATTTATGGAAAATGAAAGAGAATCTTCAAATTTCAATCAATCCTTCTTACAAATGTAATTTCCACTGCGGATTTTGTTATTTGCAGGGTTTGTTTTCTGAAGAAATTCTTGAGCCTGAAAAGCTAAACATAACCTTACAGGTTTTATCTCATAAATACAACATAACCTTTGTTGACCTTTATGGTGGGGAAATTACAAACCTTCCTGATAGTTTGGTTGAAAACTATCTGGAAATTATCAAAAAATATGTCCCAACCATTTCTATCATTACAAATGGAAGCAGGTTTCCTGAATATTTCAAGAGGAAAGATGTAGATCTTGCTGTAAGTTGGGATTATAAATATCGTCCTTATTCTTATCAGGTTATGAGGAATCTTGAGGAATTTCGTAAGGAAAATCCAAACAAAAAGATTTCAATCCTTTTAACCTCACCAAAGCTGTATAAAGAAAATCCTGAATTCTTGAGGTTGGTTGATAAGAATTGCGATGTTTTTGAATTAAAACCTTGTATGAAAACCAAGGAAAATGACCAAGGTTTGGATTTCAAAGCTTATCTTGACACCTGCATTCGTTGGATGAATTATGACCTTGCTTCAAAATTCCTAAATCGGGATTATATTCTATATCAGGCTTTTCCAAAGAAAGAAAAGCACCTTTTCATCAATCCAAAAGGTGATTTGATTGATGTTTGCTATCAGGATAATTTTGAATCCTTCAAATCAATAAAGGATTGTAAGGCTTCAAACCTAAAATGTTTAACCTGCAAATTTTTCAACAAATGCTTCAATGAGCACCCCGGTTATTACATTGATGACGGTTATGATTGTTTGGGTCAGAGGAAATTTTTGGAATTCATAACAACCTTGCAGGATAAATATCGAAATTTCAAAACCATTGACGATTTTGAAGATATTCGTAAATTGAATTATGGTTATAATGATTTTGTTGATAATCAATCCTTGGTTTATGAAAATACTCCAGAGGAAACTCTTACAAAATTCCTGAAGTATTTTGAAAATCCCGATGAACCAATTAGCTATCCAAGCAAATCCTATTTTGTAGCATATATTTACGCTTATTTGATAAGTATGGTAACCGGAATACGAATTCCTTTGATTTTACTTCGTAAGGATCTTCTTCCTAATGATCCAGTAACCGATCAGTTTGCAGCTTTCAAATTTTATCTAAAATATAATGATAAAATTCCACACCTGATTGATTTTGATTCAGGTATGCAAAAGATTACCAAAGGTATTTTTGAAAAAGAGTTTCCAACTTAACTTTAGGTTTGGAGGTTGAAATGAAACAATTTTTTCAATTTGTTTTTGGTTGTATTTTAACCATCTTTCTCATTTTCCTTCTGTTAATTCTAACTGTATTGTTGGCACCTGTGAGTATTTTATCTTTTAAGAAAGTTGGTAAAAATGATCGACACTAAGAAAATCCTTTATATCAAACTTACCGACCGGTGCAATTTGAAATGTTCCCATTGTTACGCCGGTTGTACAATCTATGGTCAAGATATGTCACCTAAAGTGATTGATAAGATTTTGGAATTGAACCCTAAGGAACCAACAGAGGTTATTTTCCACGGTGGTGAACCAATTCTATGTTTAAAAACCTTAGAACGTTTGGTGGATCATTTTCTTCCTAATCCTAATTGCCGGTTAAACATAACAACCAATTTGTGTTATAAAATTTCAAATGAAATTTTGGATATTTTGAAAAGAATCCATTATGTTTCCACAAGTTGGGATACAAAAGTAAGATTTAAAGAGGAAGGTCAGCAGAAACTTTGGAGGAAGAATTGTGAATTCCTTGTTGACAATGGAATTGATTTGCAAATCAATACCGTCCTTACAAAAGACTTGGTTGCTAAACAGGAATTACGACCATCTCTGGCGTTACGATTTTTATCCTCAATTCCACATAAAAGCTTACATTTTGAAAGATTATCACTAACCGGTCGCGGTAGTTCAGTTGATATCCCAACTTGGGATGAAGTTGATGATTGGTTATATAGATGTTACTTGGAAAACAAAGAAAATTTCCACGAAAATATCACAATTTTTACACAATATAAAGCACTTATCAATGGTGATTTAACCGGTTGCTTTGCAAGAAATTGCTCAATGAAAACCAGAACAATCAATCCGGATGGAACAATAGCAACTTGCCCGAATTATTATAATCATATAATTGCAACCGTTTTTGACCAAACCCCAACCAATGCACTTGGAATAATTGAAGCTATGGAACATAAAAAGAATCCAAAATGCTTCTTATGTAACCTTTATAAATACTGCAACGGTGATTGCTTTCAACAATACTGGCAAGGTGACCGCTGTGCATTTCCAAAGAAATTATTCAACCTACTTTTGGAAGAATGGGAACAAGAACATGCTCAACAAAAATGACATTACTCTGGCTTTATTTAAAAAAGGTCAACCTATTTACCGTGAAGATTTAATTCATTGGCTTGATAAAAATACCACGGTTACCTGCAAAGAAATTGTAATAGCAGGAAAGAAAGAAATTCAGCAGGAAAGTCATCCATTTTTCAAGGAATTTCTTGATGTCATTTTAGAGATGCGACCGGATGCAAAAATCATTTTGAAAACAAATGGTTATTTTTATCTTCCTTTAACTTACCTGTATGATTTAGGTGATAAAGCTGAAATTGAGATTGAAATGCTTGGTTATAACCGCCATACTTATAAGAAATTCACTGGAAATGAGTATTTTGATAAGATTGTTGAAAATTTACAACAGCTCAAAGCTTATGAAGAATACAATCATACACATTGCAAAACCAGAATAGTTTCACCTTTCTATGGCGATATTGAGCAAGCTTGTTTTCGTTCAAGAATGTTAGAATTTGTGGATTCTTTTGATTATTTCTCTTGATTTTCCAGAGAAATCTTGTTATAATAAATTATAAAAAAAATAAAAGGGGTTGTTATGGTTGAAGAACGAGAAGAATTTGATGCAATTCATGTTACAGGTTATAGGAAATTCATTGTTGATAATCGGTTAATGACCTTATCAGAATATGATGAATTTCAACGTCTGTTGCAATATGATAAAATTGACATCATTAAAATAGTTTTAGATCTTCGTGCTGCTGTTGATTCCTTGGTTGAGGAGGTTGAAAAATTGGATAAAGATTTATCTTCAAAAGGAAAATCAAAATGAACATTTCAAACGAAACCTTAAATTATTTTAAAGCCTACCAACGGGCCTGGTTAACTCTTCAATTGACGGTTGATAAAGCTTGTAAATTTACCTGTCAACCATTTCTACTTAAGAAGTTGTTAAATGAAAAGGGTATAGATTATGAGATTACCTATACAAAACAAAAGAAAACTTGCAGCTTCGAATTGTATCGAGATGCTTTGTTGGATGTAAAAACCGCGATTATGGAATTGGGAGAAGCTCTTTTAAATATTGAACGTGATTGGGAATTTTACTGGGATCAGGAAGAGGTCGAATATTTCAACAATGCAACTGATGCTGATATTTACCGTAAAATCAAAATTGTCATTTAAGAGGAAGGAAAAATATGACAAAAGAAGAATCCGAAATTGAAAAATTCATTGTAATCTTGTATTATAACAAAGGTTACCCTTGTAAGGTAAATCGTTTGTTTGAATCAAAATATGCAGCTAAAAAATACGCAAAAAAGCGTCAAGCTGATGATTCCATGATTACGAATTTTGAAGTTGAAAAAGCAAACAAGGAATAACAAAATGTCTTCAATTTGTCATCGTTGTGGTAAGGAATTTCCTGATGAGGATTTTATTACAGAAACCGGACGAAAATCGGTTGAATGTAATAAATGTAGGGAACGTCGTAAAAAATATCTCAAACCGGTTCAAAAAACTGTTGAAGAAAAACCTCAGGAAAAAATTGAAGAATCTTCTTTAAAACAATCTTTACCTGAATATCCTGGTATTGAAGAACCGGTTAATTTGGTTGAGCAGCAACAGGAACCTGAAAAATTCTTAAACCCTATTGTCCAGCTTTCAAAAGAGATAACATCCTTAACCTGTGTTAGGTTCAATCCGAAGGATTCTGAGAAAGATTGTATCTTGAATGTTTTATATTTTAAATCAAAATCCTTTGAACCTTTCATTGTTGTAATTCAAAGGAAGCCTTCAACTCTTGAAATTGTTGATTTTACCGTAAGGCACGCTAAAAGTTTCAAATTTGAAATTGATTTTCTGAAAAATTCTCTAACAGGCTTTGAACTTGAGGAAGACACCAAAGTTGTTATTGAAAATAATTTTGATTTTATGCAAGGGTTTCTTGAAGGATTATTTTACAAATGGCAATTAAATGATTCTTTATTTGTCAAGGAAGATCTTGAAAAAGTCCTTAAAATTTTGATTGGTATTGAAAAATACAATAAAGAAATTGGTGATTTTTCCAACTACTTAAAATATGAAAATCAATTGAAGCTTTTCAATGAGGGTATTTAAACAAAAATGACATACAAAGAAGCAATCAAATCAATTTTGAGTGGTCATCCGGTTGTTTACGCATCTGCTTTGTTTTATCTTCCGAAAGGCGTTGAACCTTTGGAACAAAACATTAGATTCCTCTGTATTGAAGATGTTGGTTCAACAGAAGTTGATTTTGATGAAGTTGATAAAAATTCAACAGATTTTGAATTACTTTAATCAACTTTCTTTATTTTTACTGTAGGGTTTCTCTTTTAGGGATATACAAAATGCGTAAATATTTTGTAACTGCAGATACAATTCAATCTAATAAGGTAGTTGATTATTTCAATTTATCAAAAGGAAATTCAAGAACAGTTCTTGCAAGTGAAGAGATTACACAAATCCGTGGCTTACCGGTTAATACCGGTTGGTTGAAGGAAGCATCCAAAATTTATAACATTTCTGATGATTTAAAGGATTATGTTATTGTTTGTGTAAAGATTTTCTTTAGTGATTTACCAAATAGAAATGGCGTTGCTTTTCCAAAAAGCGAATTGATTAAATTCAATCCTGATTTAGGTTGCTGTGGTTATGAAACGTGGAGACGCAAGCCAACATTTTTGGAACATAACAACAGCATTAAAGAAAATGCAAAAGGTGTTATTTTTGATTCAACCTTACGTCCTGCAAAAGGATTTAAAGGTGATCTTGTTTCCGTTGATTTGTTAGCCGGCTATGATAGGACAAAAGATCCTAATCTGGTTAAATCAATTTTGGATGGTTCAAGAAATTGCTACAGTATGGGAAGTTACGCTGAGGATTTCAAATGCAGCGTTTGCGGTAAATTGCTCAGCAAAGGTCCTTGTGAACATTTTAGCTTAACCAATCCAAAATTTGAATGTTTTGATGGTAAGGTTGGTTTTGCTAATACTATTGGCGTGGAAGGATTTGAACTTTCAAATGTCGAAACTCCTGCATTCCTTCCTGCTACAACAAGCGGTCACGATTTCGTTTCAGTCCCGAAATAGTTTTTAATTTTATGTGTTCATAAATTATCCTTCGTTTGTTGTTTCATTGAGGCTTTCTAAAATTTGGAAAGCCTCAATTTTTCTCTTAATTCCTTCCGATTTACTCCTCTTCTCCTTTAATTTTCTTGAAAAATGTTTTCAAAATTAACGGAGCTTCAAAAATGCCAGATTTTTCTAAACTTGAGAAGGATAAGGTTGAATTATCCAAAAAGACACCTTATCAGTTGGCAGAACTTTATTATGGCGGTAAAATCCCCGGTGGTGTAACAAAGACAAAGGACGAACTTATTCGAGGAATTCTTGAGGATAGATTTGGTCCGATTGCCGAACAATATTACAAAACACATTCTTCCTTAAAAATTGAAGCGGAGGATTGGTTAAAGGAAGCTCAAAAGGAACGTGATAAACATCCACTTCCAAAAAACGAACAAATTCCGGAAGGCTTGTTTACAGAACCTGCACGAAATATTGCTGATGGTCTTTTGAAGGTTTCAAAAAATGACATTGGTAAGGCTATTCGTAAATTGACCTTTTATATGAATCGCGCCGGTGATAATCTTACAAACAAAACCGAACTTGAAAAAGCCAAGGATATTCTTCAAAAGAAAAATGAGAAGAAAAAGGAACAATCTTCCTTGGAAACAGTTGCGGAAACAATTGATTTGACCAAGAACGAAGTTGAAGATCCAATGAATTCCTTAAAGTTTTATTCAATTTCAAAATCCGATAAGGGTTGGCAGGATATTGATTATTACTTCACTAATGAATTTGTTGATAATCAGGAAATCAAAAAGAATTTCTATAATTATGTGAAATCAAAGTTTGGAAACACAAATCTTCTTAAGAATGAAGTTTCTACCTCAAAACTTTCCGATTTCAACATTGATATTGAGCCATTCCTTGAAGATACCTTTGGTCGTCCTTTTTATGTATATTTTGGGGATGGTATGTGGGGAGTTTGGGTTGCTGAAATTCCTTTTGGTAAGAAAACAATTTGCTTCTTGCAACTTGAGGAACCAAAAACTCCTGCAAGCCGCATTTTCTGCGTTCGTGAAAAATATGATATAAATATTTTGAACAAACTTCTGGAGGATTGGAAAGTATCAAAAGAAGACTAAAACCTGAATTTTCGAAGAAAACCTCAGAAAAGTAAAAATTTTTGAGGTTTCTTTATTTTTTCTTGATTTTCCACAAAATATATGATATAATAAAGTATAAAATGGAAAAAGGAAGGTTGAAGATTTTCAAGCAACCTTTTTGTTAAAAGAAAATGTGGTTGAAATTCAACTGCAAAGAGTTGTTAGAAAGCGTGAATATGACGACCAAATAAATAAATGAGGAGACTACCTTTCCGTGGTTTTGGTCATAAGTATGGAGTTTCTCTTTCCACTTTGAAATTCCAGAAACAAAAAGTCTTCAAAAACATTAACCGAAAGGTCAAAATATGTTTCGTACTGTTAATGTCTAAAAGGCCTGTTTGATAATCTCCAGTCAAACAGGTTTCGGTTAAGAAGAAATTCACCTTTTCGTGGTTTAACCGATAAGTAGCGTAAGCAAAACTAAGAAATTTCTTTTAACGGAGATTAGCGCAGTTTGGTAGCGCACTTGATTTGGGATCAAGTGGTCATGTGTTCAAATCACATATCTCCGACCATTAGGAATAAACTTGTGAACGTTGATGTGGTTAGTTGTATAAAAATATGGAATGAGCATTTTATATAGTGGGGTACGTTATACAGACTTTTCACAAGTTTCTCATTTTCGAAGAAGGTTAATGAAATTTCCTTCAGTCGAAAAATTTCACCTCGTTGCAAAAGAGTTGTGTTTTTGCCCATTGACGACGTGGGAGGTTCGTTGCAAGGTAGCTTTTTCCTGCAATCTTCAAAAGTGGTTAGTTTCACCAAAGTAAACCCGGAAAATCTTACAACAAATGTCGGCCGGTTAACAACCGAATAAGTAAGCGATGTCTTGACTAGCTCAATTGGAGGTTCGTTAAGCCTCCTTTTCTTAAATTATAGGATCCAAGTTATATTTTCGCGAGATACAATAAAACAATTCATTCCTCGTAACGGTTTTTGTAAATTCAAATAAAATGAATTTTACAAAAGGATCTTAAAATGTTTCAAAATCCAAATCTGAAAGCAGGTATTCATATTATTTTTAAAATAAGTCTTGATTTTTAAATTTCTATAATTTATAATAAATTAAAATAAAGAATTTTCTAAGGTTTCTAAATTTGAA
>JABLTK010040207.1_pt1 | contig 29747 bp, 25 predicted proteins | sample 7160131 | NCBI WGS metagenome assembly JABLTK01 (sample SAMN14651221, study PRJNA627086) | human gut metagenome | isolation source: feces | host: Homo sapiens
AATTCTTCATTGATTTGAAGACGACCGGCTGTATCAATAATAACAGTGTCAAGTCCCATTTTCTTTGCGTGTGCAATGGCTTCAAGTGCAATTTTTTCTGGTTTGATAGTTCCTTTTTCAAAGAAATCTACGCCAGCATTTTTTGCAACAATTCGAAGTTGGCTGATAGCCGCTGGACGATAGATATCACAAGCAACAAGAAGCGGTTTCTTTCCTTGCTTTTTAAGCATGAAGCCGAGTTTTCCGCACATTGTTGTTTTTCCGGCACCTTGCAAACCACACATCATGATAACTGTTGGTGGTGTTGAAGAAACTTCAAGTTTTGAAGAAGTGCTACCCATTAAAGCAATAAGTTCTTCGTTTACAATTTTGATTACTTGTTGTCCTGGTGTAAGGCTGTTTAAAATTGTTTCACCAACTGCCTTTTCGCTGACTTTGTTGATGAAATCTTTTGCAACAACAAAGTTTACGTCTGCTTCAAGAAGAGCAACACGAACTTCACGCATTGCCTGCTTGATTTCAAGTTCAGTAAGTTTTCCACGTTTTGTGAGTTTAGAAAAAATGTGATTTAATCTTTCGCTTAAACTTCCAAACATTCCCATCGGCATTCTCCTTATTGATTTTCAAGAACTTTTTGCACTTTTTCAAGCACGGATTCAATTTCTTTATTATTGTTTTTTTCAAGAAATTGTTCAAGCAATTGCTTGCATTCAATCAGATTGTTGCGGTTTTCAAGATATTTTTTCACACAGCCAAGTTTGCTTTCAAGTTCGCCAAGCGTTTTCTCTGAAACTTTTATCATTTCATAAACCGCTTGACGCGACGAACCAACAATTGATGCAATTTCTGAAAGACCAGTGTCGCAATCAACATAAAGATTCATCACTTCTTTTTGTTTTTCTGTGAGCATGTTGCCATAGAAATCAAGAAGCAAACTGCCAAGAATATCCTTTTCCATAACACCTTCAAATGAAAAATTATTGTGTAAAGCAAATTTACTTTACAAGTATATTATTTTTCAGACATTTTGTCAATATATTTTATAGATCTTTATTGCTTTTTATGGATTATTATATAATAATCAAACAAAAAACTATTCAATGATAGAATCAACAAATTCTTTGCTATCGAAATCTATCAAATCTTCGGCAGACTCACCAACCCCGACATAGCGAATTTGAACATCAAAATCGTTCGCAAGTGCAACCAAAAAGCCACCTTTGCTTGTTCCGTCAAGTTTGGTGATTGTTACATCTGTAAGTCCAACCGCCTCGTTGAAAAGTTCAACTTGACTGAGTGAGTTTTGACCAGTTGTGCCATCAACAACAATCATTTTGTGATATTCTGCTTCTGGAAATTCTTTTTGAACAACTCTTGAAATCTTTTTGAGTTCTTCCATCAAATTCACTTTATTGTGAAGTCGCCCTGCGGTGTCGATAAGCAGAACATCTGCATTTCTTGCTTTTGCCGCTTGAATGCTGTCATAAACAACAGCGCCTGGATCTGCACCCTGCTCGTTTGTTACAATTTTAACTTTTGCACGGTTTGCCCAAATTTCAAGTTGGTCAGAAGCAGCCGCTCTAAACGTGTCGGCAGCAGCAAGAACAACTTTTTTGCCCTCGTCTGTAAACTTTTTTGCAAGTTTTCCAAGAGTTGTTGTTTTCCCAACCCCATTCACACCAATAACCATGATTACACATGGATATTGATATGGCTCTGGTTGATTTTTATCCAAAATCGACTGCATTGTTTTCTTTAAAAGGTCTTTGCACTGATCGGTTGTTTTAAGTTTGAGTTTTTTTGCTTCTTTACGAATTTCGTCAAGAATATATTCAGTTGTGTCTGCACCAATGTCGGCAGAAATCAAGCAAAATTCGAGTTCTTCAAAGAAATCTTCATCAATGTCATTTCCAGTGAAAATATATTTGAGTTTTTCTGAAAATGATTTTTTTGTTTTTTTCATTCCTTCGAAAAGTCTAGACCAAAATCCCATTTTATGCTCCTTCGGTTGAATTTTTAACAGCGTCACTCAATTTTACTGAAACCATTTTTGAAACACCCTTTTCTTCCATGGTTACACCATAGAGACAGTCGGCAAGTTCCATTGTTGGCTTTCTGTGTGTGATAACAATAAATTGTGTGTCTGAACTGAAATTTTTAAGATATTTTGCAAAGCGCTCAACATTCGCATCATCAAGAGCGGCTTCAATTTCGTCAAGAACGCAGAAAGGCATTGGACGAAGTTTCAAAATTGCAAACAAAATTGCAACAGCAGTAAGCGCCTTTTCACCACCAGAAAGCAAAGTGATGCTTTGAAGTTTCTTTCCAGGTGGCTCTGCAATAATGTCAATTCCGCATTCAAGAAGACTTGCCTCTTCGGTTTGGTCAAGACGAAGTTCCGCACGACCACCACCAAACAACTCTCTGAATGTTTTTTGGAAGTTAGTGTTGATTTGGTCAAATTGTGTTTTGAACTTAGACTCCATTTCGGTTGTAAGTTCTTTGATGATTTTGAGCAAATCATTTTCTGCATTTTTAAGGTCGTCACGTTGAGTTGTAAGGTCTTCATATCGGCTTGTAACCTCTTTCAGTTCCTCAATTGCGGCAACGTTTACATAGCCAAGTGCAGAAATTTGTTTTTTGATTTTTGCTGATTCCGCCAAGCCTTCTGAAAGATTGAACTCTGGCAATTTGAACTCGGCAGCGTTTGCATAGGTCATGTTATATTCTTCCCAAACACGTTCTTGCATTGTTTCAATGTCGGTGTCAATTTTTGCAAGGTTCATTTCTTCTTTGGTTTTCTTGTCACTTGCTCTTTGAATTTCGGTTGAAAGTGACATTTTCTTTTGGTCAGCATCGTTCATTTCAACTTGCATTTGAACTTTCACTTGGTCAAGACTTGCAAGTTTGTCACGAACATCGCGAAGTGCGTCCATGTTTCCTTTATATGCAGATTCTTGCATAAGTGAATCAAGAGAACTTTGAAGTTCGCTTATAAGAGTAAGTTGTTTTTGATATTCAAGTTTATTCTCGCGAGAGCGAACATTACTGTCTGCAATTTGCGTTTCAAAACGCTCAATTTCATTTTCAAGCGATGATTTGTTTGTTGTTCCCGAAGCAATTTTAACTTTAAGTTCGGTCAAAGTGTCATAAAGAGTTTCGCGCTGTTTACGAAGAAGGTCAAAACGGCTGTTCTCTTTACGCTTTGTTGCGCTTGCTTCTTCCTTCTTGTCGGTCATTTCTCTTTCTTCGGATGCGACTTTTGCAAGTGCGGTTTCCAAAGCATCAAGACGGTCAAGAATGGTTTCAAGTGAAAAATCTGTGCTTCTTTTTTCACGTTCTTGAAGTGCAATTGTGTCTTCTATGCGATATATGTTTTCAGTTTGCTTTGCACTTTCAACTTCTTTTTCATGAATTTGCTCGCCAATTTTGATGAGTTTATCATTGTTTTCAGCAATAAGTGCATTGCATTTTTGTTGTTTTTCAAGAAGGACACGAACTTCTTCTTTTTCAATTTCAAGGGCTTTGTTAAGGTCTTCAATTTCACGTTCACGACCAATAAGATTGGTTGTGTTTTCTTTCTTTGAACCACCAGAAATTGAACCTTGTGGATTGATGATATCTCCATCAAGTGTTACAAGTTTTGTTGTATATGATGTTGCTTTTGCAATTTCAACAGCGTTGTCAAGATTGTCAACAATCACTGTTCCGCCAAGCAAATGCTTGAAAATTGGGTCAAGTTTTTTGTCATATGAAATAAGTTCATTTGCAATTCCAAGAACACCACGTGTGTTGAGTTTTGCTTTCACAAAATCTGGAACACTGCGCTCTTTCACACTTGAAATTGGCAAAAATGTTGCTCTTCCATAGCGGTTTTGCTTCAAATAGTTGACAATATATTTTGCATCTTCTTCATTTTTTGTGACAATGTTTTGAACAGATGCACCAAGTGCCATTTCAATTGCAGTTTCAAGTTTCTCTGGAACTTTCATAAGTTTTGCAACAACACCAACAATCATTCCACCAAGAGTTGAGTTTGTTTTAGATTGTTCCAAAAGTCTTTTAACAGAAATGATATATCCCTCGTTGTCTTCTTGCATTTCTTGAAGAACCTTTGCACGAGAGAGTTTTGCATGATAGTCTATTTTCTTGTCATCAAGAGAGCGAGCAATCAAAACATTTTTGTTTTCAAGGTCTTGTTGCTTGTCTATCATTGTTTGTTGATTTTCTTTGAGTTCATCAATTGTTTTTTGAGTTTCACCAAACAATTTTTGACCATTTGCAAGTTCGTCATTCAAAGAAGCAATTGCATTTGAAAGTTCTTTTTTGCGGTTTTCAACTTCCACTTTCTTGTCTAGAAGTGCTTGCTTTTCGGTTTTGATTGATGAAAGGTTACTCTTAACATCACCAAGAGATTCAAGAGTGCTATAAATTTCGCCCTCTTGCTCTTCTGCTTGTTTTTCACCAACCAAAAGACGATCTGCAACTTCGAGATATTCATCATTTATCTTTTCACTTTGCTTTTCAAGTTCTTCTAGCATTGTGTTTTGAAGTGCCAAAGATTTTTTCTTTTCTTCAAGTGCACTTGCAATAGAATCACGCAAAATTTCATCTTGTTTAATGTCTGAATCAAGTTTGTCGCTTGAAGTTTTAAGGTTTGCAATTTTTTCTTGCAAAAGTTTTGCTTCGCCAGACTTTTTTTCAAGCCCAACAGTAAGGTTCAAAAGTTCATCACGAAGTTGCTCAATGTTTTTGTCAAGGTCTTGAATTTTTTGTGAACAATTGTTAAAAGCATTCACAGCCTTTTCAAAATCGGCGGTTTTAAGTTCAAGTTCTTCATTGATTGCATCAAGTTTTTCGTTGATTTGAGCCTTGTTTGTTGCAGCGTTATCATATTGATAAACATAAATGTTAAGTTCAAGATTTTTAAGTCTGTCACGAAGTTCAAGAAATTTTTTCGCATTTTCAGATTGCTTTGTAAGAGGCCCCAAACGGTTTTCAAGTTCAGAAATAATGTCATATAAACGAGTAAGGTTGTCTCTTGTTCTTTCAAGTTTTCTTTCGGCCTCGATCTTTCTATTTTTGAATTTAGAAATTCCGGCAGCCTCTTCAAAAACTGAACGACGTTCTTCTGGTTTTGCAGAAAGAAGGCTGTCAATTTTACCTTGTCCAATCACGCAATAACTTTCTTTTCCAAGACCAGAATCGTGCAAAATGTCTGTGATGTCTTTTAAACGGCATGGATTTTTGTTGATGAGATATTCACTTTCGCCCGAACGATAGAGTTTTCTTGTCAAAACAACTTCGTCATAGTCAACCGGAAAAATCTTTGTTGAGTTGTCAAAAATCAAAGAAACTTCGCAAAAAGACTGAGGCTTTCTTGCCTCTGTTCCATTGAAGATAACATCTTGCATGCTTGCGCCACGAAGAGACTTTGCACTTTGTTCACCCATAACCCAACGAATTGAGTCGGCAACGTTACTTTTTCCGCAACCATTTGGGCCAACAATTCCAGTTATTCCGGCCTCAAACTTCACTTCAAGTTTGTCTGCAAATGATTTGAAACCATAAATGTCAAGTTCTTTAAATTTCATTTTTGTTCTTTCCTATATTAAATCTTTTTAACACTTTCAAGTGCCTTTTGTGCAGCAATTTCCTCGGCTTCACGCTTTTTGCTCGAAACACCTATGCCAGACATAACACCATTTATAAACACCTTTGAAGTATAGGTTTTTTCTTCACCTTCTCCAACAGTTGAAAATTGATATACAATTTTTGCATTTTTAAATTTTTCTTGCAAAAGAGATTTATAACTGTCTGGAACGCCATGAGTGCTGATTCCTTTTAGTGACTCACTCATCACGCTCAAAACAAACTCTCTTGCCTTTTCAAGACCAGCGTCAAGATATAGCGACGCAATCAGTGCTTCCATTGCATCAGCCTGCATTGCAACAGTTGGCGCTTTGTTTTTGAAAGCCTCGCCACAAAGCAAAAACTTTGTAAGTCCAAGACCATCAAAAATGAAAGATAATGATTTTTCACTTACAAGAGAAGCACGAATTTTGGAAAGGTCGCCCTCGTTCTTGCGATATTTGTGATATATTTCATCGGTCACAATTACAGACAAAACGCTGTCTCCCAAAAATTCCAACCTTTCATTTGAGCGAACTTTGTGTTCGTTTGCATAACTCGAATGAATAAATGCATTTTTAAGAAGGTTTTTGTCTTTATATGAATGACCAACAATTTCTTCAACCTTATTGAAATCTTCCATTACTGCTCCTGACTAAAAGATTCTTCAAGTTTTGAAATGAATCCGCTATTATAAATGTCTTTCACTTGGCGAACGCAAGAAAGAAGTGTTTCTGCCTTGCAAGTTCCATGTGTTTTGAAAACAATCTTTTTGATTCCAACAAATGCAGAACCACCAAGTTTGTTATAGTCAAAATGAGTTTTAAGATTTCTGAAAACTGGTTTCATCATTCCCGCACCCATTTTTGCAAAAAGTGAAGCATTATTTATTTCACTTTTCAAAATTCTCATCAAATTGAGAATTGCACCTTCTGATGCTTTAAGAGCAATGTTTCCAGAAAAGCCATCGGCAACAATAATATCAACATCGCCAGCAAGCAAATCTCTTGCTTCAACGTTTCCAACGAAATTTATGGATTTTTCGTTTTGCAAAAGTTCAAAAGCCTCGTGTGTGAGAGCATTTCCTTTTTTGTTTTCTGCGCCAATGTTCAAAAGTGCAACTTTTGGATTTTCAATGTTTTTCATGCTTCTGAAATATGCTGTTCCCATTTTTGCAAATTGAACAAGATATTCTGGTTTGCAGTCTACGTTTGCGCCAGAGTCGATAAGCATTGTTTCAGTTCCTTTTACAGTTGGCAAAACAGGTGCAAGTGCTGGGCGCAAAACATTTGGCATTCTTCCAACAATAAATGTTCCACCCGCAAGAACAGCACCAGTGCTTCCGGCACTGATGAAACCCACAATGTCTTCTCTTTCTTTTAAAGCATTAAGACCAACAACAATACTGCTGTTTTTCTTTGTTCTGATTGCAGAAGTTGGTGATTCTTCGTTTGTAATCACCTCGGTTGCGTGCAAGATTTCAATCTTGTTTCCTTTATAGCCATATTCATTCAAAATATCTTTAATTTTGGTTTCATCTCCAACTAAAACAATTTCAACATCATCAATAAGGTTCACCGAAGTGATTGCCCCTTTCACAATTTCAAGTGGTGCATTGTCTCCACCAAAAGCATCAATTGCAATTTTCAAAATAAAGTCCTCCAAATTTATGCATACTTATACAAAATTATTATATAACAAATGACCATGAAAGCGCAAATCAATATGAAGATTTTTCAGCAAAAATGAAAAAAAACAACACTATTTTATAGTGTTGTTTAATGTTTCTTATGGTTCAAAGAAAAAGCAAGGCTTATTTTTTTTCGTCTGCCTTAACAAGCATCTTTTTCTCACCATTATAATATCCGCATTCTGGGCAAACTGCATGAGATGCTTTCAATGTGTGACATTGTGGGCATTCTGCAAGTGTTGGAGCGGTTGCTTTCCAGTTTGCAACTCTGCTTCTGCCTGCTGATTTAGATACTTTATGTTTTGGTACTGCCATTACTTTTTCCCTCCTAATTTACTTTTAAATAACTCCGCGAATGGATTATTTTTCCCAATTTTGTTTGCCGAGCACTCACACTCTCCATCATTCAAATTTGCACCGCAAGTTGGACAAATCCCCTTGCAATCTTCCTTGCAAAGAACCCTTGAAGGAAAATTTAGAATGATGAAATCTGAAAAGATTTTATCAAGCATAATGTGTGGCATGTCATATAAAAGGTCTTCGCTATCATCTTCTGAACTTGGATAGATTTTTTCATCAAATTCAAGAAACAAGTTTCTTTCAAAATTTGAAGCACATCTGTCACAAACGAACTCACAAAGAACTCTCAAATTTCCTTTCAAATGCAAAATGCTGTCAAAGTCTACAAAATAAACCATTTGAACAGATGCGTTGCCAACAATTTTATTTGGTGCAAAAGCACTTTCAGAAATGTTTGGCGAAAATGAAAAGTTATAGTGAAACTCTTTCATTGGAGTTTCAAGAGCCTGTGAAAATTCAAGTTCAGTCATAGTGTCCCCTTTACAAGCACTAAAAAAGTATATATTAAAACAGTCATTTTGTCAATGAAATTTGAAATAATCTTACTTTTTTAGCAATTTTTCGGTTTCTTGTGCGATTACAAGTTCTTCGTTTGTTGGAATAATGAACACTTTAACCTTGCTGTCAGCCGAAGAAATCTCGCATTCTTCACCACGTTTTGCGCCAAAGTTTTTGCCATGGTCAACTTTAATTCCAAGAAATTCAAGACCATTTGTAACAGCCTCACGAAGTTCTGGTGTGTGCTCACCGCAACCAGCAGTAAACACAATTGCGTCTGCCCCACCCAAAATTCCGAAATATGAGCAGATATATTTTTTGATTCTGTGACAATACATGTCGAAAGCAAGTTTAACATCGGCTCTGTTCATATTTTCAAGAATGTCACGCATGTCTGCAACGCCGTTTGTAAGACCAAACAAACCAGACTTTTTGTTGAGCATTGTCAAAACTTCTGAAACTGTTTTGCCCTCTTTGTTGCAAATATACTCTACAACTGCTGGGTCAATGTCTCCCGAGCGTGTGTTCATAATGATTCCTTCAAGTGGAGTGAAGCCCATTGAAGTGTCAAAACTTTTTCCGTTTTTAACAGCACAAATGCTTGCACCGCTTCCAATATGACAAGAAACGATGTTGAGTTCTTCTGGCTTTTTGCCCATAAGGCTTGCACATCTTTGTGTCACATAATAGTGGCTGGTTCCGTGTGCGCCATAGCGACGGATTTTATATTCGTCATAATATTTTGTTGGAATTGCATAGCGATATACATATTCTGGCATTGATTTGTGGAATCCAATGTCAAAAACAGCAACATTTGGAGTTTTTGGACAAATGCTCATGCAAGCCTCGATTCCTGCAATTGCGCCAGGAACATGAAGAGGTGAAAAATCCACTTTTGTTTTGAAATCTTCCAAAATTTTCTTTGTAACGATGCATGGATCGAAATATGACTCACCGACATTCACAACTCTGTGTCCAAATGCGTCAATTTCGTTTACGTTTTTGATAACACCAATTTCTTTGTCTGTCAAAGCGTCGATAACCATTTCCATTGCTTGTGTGTGGTTATAAATTGGTCTGTCTTTGATTGTTTCTTTGCCGTGTGCTTTATAGCGAAGGAAAGAGCCTTCTTCATTGATTCTTTCAACATTTCCTTTTGCAAAAACCTCTTCGGTTTCTGTGTCGATAAATTGAAATTTCAAACTACTGCTTCCAGCATTGATAACTAAAATTCTTTTACTCATATTATTCTCCTTTAATGCTTGTTTTTGTTTGTAAAATAGTAATTGCCATTGCAAGCACAATTTCGTCTGCACTGGCACCTCTTGAAAGGTCGTTTATTGGTTTGCGAAGCCCCTGCAAAATTGGGCCAACTGCACGAACACCCGCAATACGCTGAACAAGTTTATATGCAATGTTGCCTGCATCAATGTTTGGGAAAATCAAAACATTTGCTTTTCCACCAAGTGAAGAGCCTTTGCATTTTTTGTCACACACATCTGGAACAATTGCTGCATCGGCTTGAAGTTCGCCATCAATTACAATTGAAGAATCCATTCTTCTTGCAAGTTTATATGCCCTTTTCACCTTTTGAATGTCTTCGTTTGCAACATCTGGGTCGGTTTTTGTTGTGAAAGACAAAAGCGCAACCTTTGGTTTCATTGAGCAAATATCATCTGCCAAACGAGCAGACAAAACTGCAATTTCTGCAAGTTCTTTGTCAGTTGGGTCTGGAATAACAGCACAATCAGCAAACACCATCATGTTGTTTTCGCCAAGCGAAGAGCCTTGTGGCATTTCCATGATGAAAGCACTTGAAACCTTTGAAATTCCCGACCTTGTTTTTATAATTTGAAATGCAGGACGCATCACATCTGCCGAAGCGTATACCGCACCAGCAACAACGCCATCAACATCATCACTTTGAAGCATCATTGTTGCATAGTACATTGGATCTTTAAGTGTTTCAAGAGCCTGCTCTTCGGTCATGCCCTTTTCTTTTCTAAGTTCATAAAGCGAATGAGCATACATCTCTCTGCGGTGAGTTTCACTTTGAACATCGATAATTTCAATGTTCTTTAATGCCTTTTTAGAAATTTTATCTTTAAGCAAAATCTTGTTTCCGATCAAAACAACTTTGCAAAGCCCCATCAAAGAAGCCCTTTCCGCTGCCTGAATCACTCTTTCGTCATTGCCTTCTGGCAAAACAATGGTTTTTCCTGTTCCAGAGGCTTTTTCTATTATAGACTTGAAAGTGTCGTTTGCTTTTGGTTTTTTGCCAAACAAAATGCTATCCTCCCGTTGCCAAAACAACTTTTATAAGTTATAATAAAATTATTATAATACAAATATCAAAAAAAATAAAATGTTTGAGAGAGATTTTTATGAAACTTTGTGGAATTATTGCCGAATTTAACCCTCTGACCAATGGTCATGACTACTTTTTAAAACAAGTTAAAAAGCAAACAAACGCGAACATTGCCGTTATCATGAGTGGAAACTTCACCCAACGCGGAGAAATGGCAATTCTTGATAAATATGAAAGAGCCAGCCATGCAATTGTTTCGGGCGCAGACATTGTTCTTGAACTTCCTGAATGTTTCACACTTTCATCTGCTCCATTCTTTGCTCTTGGCGGAGTAAAGATTCTTTCAGACCTTGGAATAGACTCTCTTGCCTTTGGCGTAAAGGTGAAAGAAACATCTTCTCTCATAAAAATCGCAAAACTAAAATGCCAAGAAGACAAAAAGATTTCAAACATGATTGTTTCTTTCATGAAAATGGGTCAAAGTTACAGCATGGCTATTCTTCAAACCTATAAACAAGCCTATCCTTCTTTGCAAAGTGAAATTGACGAAATTTTCAGCGAACCAAATAACATTCTTGCAATCGAATACCTTTCAGCAATCTATAAGCACAATTTAAACATCCAACCAGTTTTTATAAACCGTGAAGACAGCGGATATAATACAAACAAAATAAAACGCGTAAGAATCTTTGGAAAAACCAAATATCTCGTGAACGCAACATTTATCAGAAGCCTTGCCTATTCTGGCAAAACAAAAAAGACAAAACGCCTTGTTCCATCTCATGTTTTTGAAAATTTAAAAAATCGCACATTTTCAAATGAAGCCCAAATCAAACTTGACGCACTTGTCCTTGAACATCTTCGCGACCTTTCAACAAAAGAACTTGAAACATTCGCTGACTATAACACAGCCCTCAGCCACCTTGTGAAAAACAACTCAAATCTCTATTCATCACAAAAGCAAATTTGCAATGCACTTTCCAGCAAGTGTTACAGAAAAAGCAGAATTGCAAAACTTTTACTTCTTCCACTCTTCAATGTGAAAAAAGATTTTTCAAAAGCCCTTTTCAAACCATATGCAATCAATGTTCTTGCAGTGAACGCTTCAAAGAAAAAATGGCTTTCAGAACTCATTAAAACCTCTAAAGCCGAACTTATTGTAAGTCTTTCAGATCTTGAAAAACTTGAACAAGAAAAAGCAACATTTGTTTTGCAAAACCAGGCAGGTTCGAACATATATAACATCTGCAACAACCGCAAACAAGCAACCGACAAAACAATTTTTGTTGTTCAAAACAGATAAAAAGTAATTTCATGTCATGCAAGATAACAAAATAAATATAACGATTAAAAACTTCTCATCATTTTTTCATAATAGCGTTATCTCAATGTCTAAAATCAAAAAGCACTAATCACACACATTACAATACCCGCAAAAACACTTATTTTTATGACTGCGGACAACACACTTTGCTTGCACCAACTCAAAAAAAACATCACGCAAATAATTTATGCAAAAGAAAAGACACACATTTTTGTGTGCCTTTTTATTTTTTAAGCAAGAACATCTTTACCTCTGCCCTTTTTCTTTGGTTTTTGTTCGTTTGTTTGTTCTTCTGTTTTTTCTGGGACAATTTCAACTTCTTCAACAGTGCTTTCGTCTGCAAAAACATTTCTCAAACTGTGGCGAACTTTGAAATTTGATTGAATCAAGAAAATGTGTTCAACTGCGTCAAGCACAAAATAAATCACATAAAGAAGCAACAAACTGATTGTGACACTGCTTGCCATTCCAATTGAAACAATATAGGCAAACATTGCAATTGTCAAAACAAGAGCAATTGGACGAATTACATAATATTCTCTGAAATTTCTTGAATGAAGATATGCTGAAAGTGCAAGCAAACTAGCGCAAACTGCGTCGATTGCTGGAACAATCATGTTGTTTTGGCAAAGTGAAATTGAAAATCCACAAACAGCAAAAAGCAAAATTGACAAAACAATATAATATGAATCGGTTGGTGAAAGATTTTTATATCTAACAAAAACAGTGTTTCCTTTAAGGTTCAAAACAAGAACAAAAAGTTCAAGCACGATATAGAAAATCAAATATAAAATTGCATGTGAATATAACCCAATAGATATGCATTCAAGCCCACAAATAAAGCACGTCACGAGGCAAAGACCAAACCCAACAAACGAATTTATCTTTGCAAAAAAGTTCCAAAGAACACCCGCAAAAACCATTATAAGGCAAACAAAATTGATAAGCCCAATCAAATATAGCGTAATGGCAACCGCAAGTGAAAAACACGAAAGCATCAACTTGACCAAAAACAATTTTTCTGGCGACATTGCAATGCATGTTAAACGCTTTTTCATATTTTTTCTCCTTTGTCAAAAAAGACTATGCTTTGCATATACATTTAATATGCATTATAATACAATATTCAGCGAAAAATGTAAAATAAAAAAAGCCACATTTGCACGGTTTCAAGAAAATGTGTTGATTATTGCAATTTTTTTGGTCATGTTTTGCATTCTTTCAAACTCTGCTTTATACGCAAAAAGCGTCACAAACGGAATTAAACTTTTCTTTGTTTCGGTTCTGCCAGGACTATTACCCTTCATGTTTCTTTGCAAAATCATCACAAACCTAAATTTTGAAAAACTCTCTAAAATTGCCAACAAGCCAATGCAAAAGTTGTTTGGCATTGGCGGAGACTGTTTTTATGCATTTTTCATGAGTCTTGTGTCAGGATATCCAATCGGTTCAAAAATTACAGCAGACCTGTTTATGCAAGGAAAAATCAGCAAAAAAGACAGTTTTCTGTGTGCAATTCTTTCTTCAACATCTGGACTTATTTTTATTATCGGAAGTGTTGGAACTGGAATGCTCAATAGTCCAAAACTTGGAATTATTATTTATGTTTCAAGTGTTATATCAGCGGTTGTTTCGGCAATAATTATAAATCTGTTTGCAAAAATCAAACAAAGAAATACGAATAAAAAACTGACAAAGCAAGCAAATCTGCAAACCTCTTCTAACAGTTTAATCAAAAAAGCCGAAAAGTCCACCCCTTCTTTCAAGAACCACCACGCAAACAAATATGCTTTTATTCATAGCAATACAATAAATGAACACGAAATTGCAAATTTCAACCAACTAAATCAAAGCAAAAACAACTTTGCAATTGCAAACACAAAAACAAGCAAAACAAATGACAATCAAAACGATAACAACGACAAACAAAACCCACACACAAGCATACAAGTGACACATGAAAGCCCAAATAAAAACTTTTTGCAAATCATGTCTTCTTCTGCAATTGACACTGCACAAAGTTTGCTTGTTGTTTGCTTTTATATTGCTTTCTTTTTTGTTCTTATCGACATTTTAAACCAAACCAAAATATTGCATTTTTTCGCAAAACTCATTTCTCCACTGTTTGGCTCAAATCCAGAAAAAACGGCACTTTCAAACGGTGTTATGTCTGGCATAATAGAAATGACAAGAGGTGTGAAAATGCTCTCTAACATGCACTGCTCTATTTCATATTCGTTGATTTCTTCACTCATTTCTTTTGGTGGATTTTCTATCATTTTTCAATCTTTATCTTTTCTTTCAAAAACAAACATTAAAGTTTCAAAATTTATTTTTGCAAAATTTGTTCAAGCATTTCTTTCCTTTTTTGTTTGCCTCGCCCTACTTTCAATTTTCAAATTTTAAAGCAGACATGAAAAAAGCACAGATGAAACTGTGCTTTTGTTTTTATTGTTTATTTTTTGGTTTAACTGAAAAGTTTGTGTTGTTAAGTTCTTCACGGTTGCTTCGAACAATGTGAAGGTTTTGAAGCAAATAGTCTTCAACCGACTTTAAAAGTTTATCGATATTGTCTTTTGTAACGTTATAAAGTTGATTTGAACGCTTTTCGGCATTTTCCATCATTTCAGCAGATTCGGTTTCACTTTTTTTGATAAGTGCATTTTCACTTAAAACTTGTTCAACTCTTTCCTCTGCCTCTTTCAATGTTTTGTCGGCTTGTTCTTTTGCTTGTGAAATGATTTTATCTCTTTGTGACAAAACATAACTTGCTTCTTGAAGTGCAGAAGGAAGCGATTGTTTGAGTTCTGCAATCAATTCTTCGCATTTATCAAGGTTCACAAAAGATTTTTTAGACCACAAAAAATTCTTGCCTTTGGCAAATTCAGATTCAAGTTCATCAATAAGTTGTGTAATATCTTCCATTATTTTTTATACTCCAAAATCACAATGCCTGCAATTCCATGTGTTTTATGCTTCTTTATTATATAACATTCTGGAAAAGATTGCAAACGATTTGAGCCCTCATATTCAAGGCACACAATCGACCCATCATGAAGCAGATTTTTTTTATCTAAAAGTTCAAGTGCTCTGCCCGCAAAATCGCTTTTATATGGTGGATCCATAAATATCATATCAAATTTTACACCAAGCGACGCATATTTGTCAAGTGCTGATGCAAAGTCGGAAATTTCAACCGAAAAGTCTTCCTTTACATTTTTCAGGTTTTTTTCAATAACCACTTTCGCATCTTTGTTGTTGTCAACAAAATACACTTTCTTTGCCCCACGGCTGATTGTCTCAATTCCAAGTGCGCCCGAACCCGCAAAAAGGTCTAGCACAGTGCTATCAAAAATATATTCATCAACCATTGAAAAAAGACTTTCTTTCACCCTTGCAAGAGTTGGTCTTGTTTTTTCTGTGTCAAGACTCAAAAGTTTTCTTCCGCGATATTTTCCAGTTATAACCTGCATTTTATCTCCATTTATACACGCGCTTTACTCTTTCCGATATGCCCGTATAGATTTCATATGCAATTGTATCACAAATTTCAGCAACCTGGCAAACAGAAATTGAACTTTCTTTCTGACATCCAAAAATCACGACCTTTTCACCCACTTTCGCGCCCGAAACATTTGAAATGTCACACATAAACACATCCATGCACACTCGCCCAATAATTGGCACTTTTTGCCCACATATCAACACTTCACCCTTGTTTGACATTTTCCTTGGAAGCCCGTCTGCATATCCAGCAGAGCAAATTGCAATCTTCATGTCTTTTTGTGCAACAAAAGTTCCCGAATATGAAATTTTCTCACCTTTCAAAACCTCTTTTGTTTCAAGAATGCGCGCAACAAACATGTGTTTGCTTGTTTCAGAATAATATTCATCAAAGCCCAAACGAACCATGTCAAACTGGTTTTCTTTGTCTTTCAGCGGAACCGAAGAAGCAAAGTGAAAAATTGGATTGAAACCATTTTTTACAATCATCTCTTTAAAAGAAATAAACTTTTCGCGTTGCAACTTTACACTATCTGCATCACTTGCATCATAAACATGCGAATATGCTCCAACAAACCGAACATTTTTCATTTCTTTTAAAACACATAAAAAGCGTTCAAGTTCTGAAATTTGCTTTATTCCAAAGCGATTCATGCCTGTGTCAAGAACAAGATGCACTTTTGCAATTTTGTGCTTTGCTCCCGCAATTTTGTTTGCGCAAAGTAGCATTTCAATTGAGTCTATTGAGATTTCTGCTCCCTTTTCAATTGCAACTTTCATTTCATTTTCAAAAAGTGGCGACAAAATCAACACCGGTTTTTTTGCAATTTTTTCAATTTTCAAAAATTCACTCAATCTTGCAACTGCGAAATAATCTGCTTTAATATTCAAAAGTTGACAAATTTTAGACGCGCCAAAACCATAGGCATTCGCCTTCACAACAACGCAAATTTTTGTCTTTTTGCAAAGATACGATTTTGCCTTGTCAAAAGAACGCAAAATCTCTTTCAAATTTATAACAAACTCACACATATTTCACTTCCTTATTTCATTTTATGAAAGCAAAATAAAAACTGCCACGCACAAAAAAAGCCCCAAAATATGGGACTTTCAACGTGTTATGTGTGAAATAGTACTATATATTCCAACCGCCATCAACTCTCAAAACTTGACCGGTTATATATGACGCATCATCACTTGCAAGAAATAAAACTGCTTTTGCAATATCTTCGGGTTTTCCAATTCTTCCAAGAGTTGTTTCTTCTGCAATTTGATTTTTTGTTTCAGCGTCATAGCATTTCATCATGTCGGTTTCAATTGCACCAGGAGCAACTGCATTCACCGTTATGTTCGAAAGCCCAAGTTCTTTTGCAAGCGCCTTTGTAAAGCCAATTATTCCCGCCTTTGTTGCGCTGTAAACAGTTTCGTTGCTTCCGCCAACAACTCCCCAAATTGATGAAACATTCACAATTCTTCCGCTTTGACGACCAATCATATGTTTTGCAACCTCTCTTGCGCAAACAATTTGAGAAACAAGATTTGTTGAAACAAGATTTTGAATTTGTTCATTTGTCATGTCTATAATAAGTCCTGAAATCGAAATACCAGCATTGTTTACCAAAACATCAACATTTCCAAAAACTCTTATCACCTCTTCAACCATTGCTTGAACTTGCGCAGGGTCTGAAACATCTGCTTTTGAAAGCAAAACTCTTGCACCAAGACTTTCAATTTCTTTTGAAACCTCTTTCGCCTTTTCCTCGCTTTTAAAATAGTTTAAAACAACATTATATCCATTTTTTGCAAATTCTTTTGCAATGCAAGCGCCAATCCCGCGTGACGCACCTGTAACAATTACAGTTTTCATAAAACTTATCCTCTAAACAAATAATACCACACGAACAGCAAAATATCAAGCCAAAACCTGCAATATTTTACACTTAGCAAGCCAATCAACAAACTTTAAACCTTTTAAAATATCTCCAACAAACACACACCATTTATAATTGTTTCATAATAAGCAAAATAAAAACCCCAGCGATTGCCGGGGTTTATACTTTGTTATTTTAGTTTGCTTTAACTGAAATTTTGCTTTTCAAAGTGTTTATAATTTCAGCAGTGATTAGTGATGAGGTAAAAATATGACAAATAATTTGTTTGTTTTTTGGTGGGGCTTCGGGGCGACTGCGTTAAGAAAATATGCCAGTGGCATATTTTTAGCACAAAGCGGGAGCAATCTCTGATTGCGGTCTGGCTCCGACAGGAGTCGAACCCAGGGTTCGAGCAAAGTTTGACCATGAAAAAAAGCACCGATAATTCGGTGCTTTTTGGTGGGTCATCGGGGGCTCGAACCCCGGACACCCTGATTAAGAGTCAGGTGCTCTGCCAACTGAGCTAATGACCCAAAACTGCGCAATGTGAAATTCACATAACGCAATTATTATAACATAAAAATATGAAAAAGCAAGAAAATTTTAAACAAATTTATTTTTTATTAAATTTCATTTTTTCTTTGCTCATCTTTAAACCATCTTTATTTCTTTCCTGGCTCGTCATCTTTTTCGCAAACACAGAATGTACTTTCTTTCAGCGTTCTGTTGAATCTTAAATCTTTGTTTGGTCTTGAACTGTTTTTATGGTTTCGGTGGTCAAATGATTTTAACGCTGCACTCTTTAAAAGTTCACGATTGGTTTTGCCCGAAACTGTCATTGTTCTTCTATCTGCCTTTTCAATGATGAAATCCAATGGTTTGCAAATCGCCAAAACAACTTTTCCCCTTTCGTCATAAACTGCACAGCCCTCTTGTGAAAGAGAACAGCCAGTTGCAGGGTGACCAAGAATTTGTGAGAGAGGAATCTCTACACTGATACCTTTTTCGTCGTTCTTTACAATTGCAACAATCTCGTCGTCATATTCTTCATCTGCAGATGTATAACGGATTTTTGTGATTCGTCCATGCATTTTTTCGCCAATGTGCTTTTCGCAATAGATTACACTGCTAATGTCTTCAAAGTCTTTTTCGGCTTGGTCAACATCAAGTTGACGCTTGTTTGCTTGCTCTACAATTTCTTTGATTTGTCCAAGAGAAATTGGTTTTGTGCAGTGAATGTTTGCCAAAATGTTATATTGAGTCAAATAGTCTGGAACTCTGCGAATTGGCGAAGTTGTATGGCTATAATGTGGCGATTGAAGTGCATAGTGTGAAATTCTTTCGCCATATAAATCTTCTTGAATATAATTTCCACCATTATCAGGATAAAGGTTTTCGCTGTAAACCGCTCTTGATTGCATTTTGATAAGAAATTTATTGATAACCTCTTCCATTGAAGTGTCTTTCGTAATTTCAATAAGGCTTCTTGTTCCCTCGGCAGACAAATTTCCGTCGAACTCAATTCCAAGAACATCAAAGAACTCTGTTGCGCGGTCAAGTTTTTTTGAGTTTGGTTCAGCATGAACACGATATATGTTGTTCAGCCCATTTTCTTTTGCATATTTTGCTGTTGCCTCATTTGCTGTAACCATGAATGCCTCTATAACATCATGATAGAACAAATGTGAAAGAACTTTAATATCCACAACATCATCAAGGTCTTGGTCGAACACAATTTCTCTTTCATCATTTGAAACAAAGCGAATCATTTTTCTTTGGTCGAAACCTTTCCAAATTATTTGCGCTGCATATTTATTCATTACAAGTTGCTCTTCATCGGTCAATGCAATGCCATGAAGCGCTTTAAACTGCAATGTTTCTTTCACAAAGTCGTCACCAAAATCGTCAACAATCTTTTGTGCATCTTCATAGGAATATTTATGGCGACTTCTGATGATTGCATCATAAATTTTGCTTTCTTTTGCTTTTCCAGTGTCCTTGTCTATCACTGTTTTAACAACAAATGCTTGGCGGTCTTCACCAGGATTAAGCGAACAAATCCCCGTTGACAACTTTGTTGGAAGAATGTTATATGCCTTGTTTGGTGCATAAATTGTAAAGCAACCAGCAATATAGTTTTTTCCAATTTTACTGTCAAGGTTCACATATTTTGTAACATTTGCAACGGCGGTATAGCAAACAATGTCTCCGTTTTCATCAAATGAAGAACAAATTGCATCGTCCATATCTTTGCATGTTGCAGGGTCAATTGTTGCAAAAGGAAGGTTTCGAAGGTCAACAACCTTTCCAATTTGCGAATATTTGGCTTCTTCTTCAGAAATTAAATCAAGATTTTTTGTGTTGACCGCGGTCGGAATGTTTTCAATTTCAAGAGCAAGTCCAGGGTCGTCCCACCCCATGATTGCGCCATAGCATTCTGCAATTGCGTCATATTCATGAATAGGATTTCCTGCATCACCTTTAACCGCAACAATCTTTCCTCCTTGAAGAGGAGCATCAAGGTTTTCAAGGTCCATAACACAAATCTTGTCTTGAAAAGCCGACATTTCATCTTTGCTGTTCAAAATTGGAATGTGACGAAGTGAAATGCTCTTTTTGTTTGGAATGAATACAAGTTCATCGTGGCTGAGTTTTACAACTCTTCCAAGAATCAAGTTCTTTCCTTTTGCCTTGTCGGCACCTTGAGAAATGGTCTTTGGCTTTTCTGGTGCTTTAATCTTTTGATTACTCTTTCCAAGAATAACCGCATAGAACTCTTTTCCCGAATATTCAAGCGCAACATCAAGAACGTCACCAATGCTATATCCCGAAGCGACGCTTTTGCTTACGCTATAATGTTTGTTTGAATTTGGTGTCACAACATAAAAGTCGTTTCCGCCTTTCTGCAACACACCAAGGGAAACAACATTCGGATTCAATGTGACTTGCTCTCTGTCTATTTTAATTTTGCCAAGAGCAGAAAGCCCTTCAACAATTTTGTTAAACTTTTCTTTAGAGGCAATCTTTCCTTTATTAAGCATCTGTTTTCGCAGAACGTTTCTGTGAACCTCATTGTTCTCAAAAACATATTTGTATATCGCAGACATACCTTTAATAAATTCTTCGTCGAAAGCCATTTCTTGCCTCCTATGTATTGGATAATTCTAGTGTAACATTTTTAAGTTCACTTTTCAAGATGCAACAATAAAATAAATACACTTTTTTTTCAAATTTCGACAACTGATGAAATTTTCTTTATCTATAAAGAAGCATCCACAAATTAAAATTACATTTGCTCGGCACAAACAATAGTCAGAAAAAAAAGCACCAAATGTTTGGTGCTTTCATATCTATAATACTAAAAATTTTGCCAGTCTTGCGGAACAAGGTTCTCATCAAACTTTTCATAAGCAACTTCGAATATCTCTTCCGTTTCGTCTGACAATTGAATTGAAACCGACATTGTGTCTATATTGAAAGTTATAAAACTAATATTGATTTTTGAAATAAATTTTTCAAGGTCGAAAACAAGCAACTTATTGATTATTTATTTTCAGTTTCAATCTTTGCTTCTTGAACTTTTTCTTCGGTTTGTGCTTTCAAAAGGTCACGGATGTCACGAAGAACATCTGCATCGGTTTCAACTTTTGCTTTTTCGGCTTCAAGACGCTCTGCCTCGGCCTTTGCTTCTTGTTCCTTTTCTTTGCGAAGAGCAATAAGTGCAGTTTTAACAGCAGTTCTGTCTTTCATGTTAACGCCACGTGCTTTGAGTTCTTTCTTTTCTGCTTTGGTTGGAGATGTTTTTTCAATGTCTTTCATAGTCTTTTTGAACATTTCACTGCTCTTCATTGCAACTTTCAAAATCACAAATAATGTGAATGCAATGATAAAGAAGTTGATGATTGCTGTGATAAATGCACCCCAATCAATATAGATTGATTTTGTAAGGTCAATTTGACCTTCTGCATTGCGAACAATTTTCAAAAATGTGTATGCTTTTTCAAGTCCGTTTTCTCCACCAACAGACAAAAGCAAATTGATAAGTGGCATGATGATTTTGTTTGTGAAAGCAGTTACAATTGCGTTGAACGCGCCACCAACGATAACGCCGACAGCCATATCAAGAACATTTCCACGGCTGATGAATGCTTTAAAGTCACTAAAAAACTTTTTCATTTGTATTCCCTCTATAATAATTTTATCGCACATATTATAGCAAACAAAAAACACACAATCAACTATTTTTGAAAACTGAAAAAATTTTTAAATGCACTTTCGTTTAAGTTCTTGATACTCTTGGTCGTTTATCAGCCCTGCTTTGCGAAGCTCTTCAAGTTGCATCAGTTGTTCTGCAAGCGAAACAAAGTTTAAATCTTCTTTGCTTTGCACTTTTTTGTCCTCTTTCACTTCGGCAAGTTGTTGCTTTTGAAAAGGTGTTAAAACATCATTTTGAAATTGATTTTCGCCTTCAAACCCACGATTTTCCGCATATTGCTGATTGTTTCCAGCATTTTGTACATTAGGAGTTTGCGCAATATTTTGAGAAGTTTGTTGCGTTTGACTTTGCATTGTTTGAGGGGTTTGCCCACTTTGCTGTGTCATGTTTGAAAAACGATGAATTTCGTTTGCATCAAGATTCATGTTGAATGCTCCATTATCAGTTGCTCGGTTTTGATTTGCTTGTTGTTTGGTTTTCTTTTTATGCTCTTTAAGTTCCTTGAAAACACAATAAAAGCAACCCGCCGAAAGCACAAGCGAAAGCGCCCCAAGCCCGATTACTCCCCAGGTGTACTGCGATGGAACATAACTGATGAACGATGAAACAATGCCCATTATTGAGATAAGCGCAATCACACAATAAAATATAATTGCAGAAATAAGCGAACCTTTGTATGCCGAAAACTTTTCTTCATTGCGGTGAGAAATGAAAAGTTCTTTCAAACTTATAACCCCGCCAATGCAACCAAAGAAAATGAAAAATCCTGCAACAACCAAAAGTCCACCAACCTTTGTTGTCATTGTTCCAATTGTAACATAGTTAATGTTCAGCGTTACATATCCAAGATATGCTCCAAACCCAAGAGATAAAATTGCAAGTGCAAATGTTAAAATTGCTGAAAGGATAATTCTTCCGCGCTTCACCTTGTCTTTTCTGATTCTTTTCATGGCTCCACCTTTGTCCTTTATTTCTAGTTTTTGCAAAAAGGACAAAAATATGTATCAATTTTTTTAGAAAAGAAAAAGGGCTGAAAAGCCCAATTTTTCTAGCGTTCAAAGTGCTATGTCAGACATAGGTGTTATGTGTGGCATAGCATTATTTATGATATGGAAGACCAGCAGAAATTGTAAACGCGCGATAGATTTGTTCAAGAAGCACAACGCGAAAAAGTTGATGTGGAAAAGTGATTTTTCCAAAAGATACACATTTGTTTGCTTGCTTTTTAAACTCTTCACTCACTCCGTTCGAACCGCCAATCACAAAACTGATTTCACTTGTTCCAACATTTTTGAGCGAATCGAGCATAAATGAAAGGTCTTCGCTTGAAACTTCTTGTTTGCACCTGTCAAGCAAAATAACAAAGCCCTTGCATGCGTTTTTGAGCCTTTCGCTTTCAATTTGAATTTTCTTTTCAATGTTTTGTTGCTTGCTCTCTTCTTCAACCTCGACAATTTGAAGTTTGCAAAACTTTGACAAACGCTTTAAATATTCCTTTACAGCGTCTTCAAAGAACTTTTCTTTAATCGAGCCCACGCAAACAATGTTAATTTTTATCATTTTTCTTTTCCCTTTTCTTTATTATGCCACACTTTCATGCAAAGTTATAACAAATTTAGTCATTTTATAAAAAATTGTATAATATTTTCAATTTATTTGACATATACACTTAAAATATTCTATCATAGAAATATCAATAAAAGGAGATAAAATATGGCAAATAAGAGAACTCTTACTAAAGCAGGTGCAATCACTAGCATTGTTGCTTGGTCACTCAACATCCTTCTTGGAATTTATCTTGTTGTAATGCTCGCATATATAATTTCAATTGCGAAAGCAGCAGGTCAATTGGATGAATCAGTTCAAGCAGTTATAATTTCATCAGTTGCATCAATTGTTGTTTCAATCGGCATTTCAATTCTTCTCTTGGTACTTTCAGTGAAAACTTTGAAATTTGCAAGACTTGACAACAAAGAATATGCTGCTAAAAAAGGAACAATCCTTTTTGTTGCAATTGTAAACCTTCTTAATGTTGTTTACAGCATCATTTCAATGGCACAAGGTGGATTTGATTGGACAAGCGCAATTTCAATTCTTATTGTTCTTGGACTTCTTGCTTCTGCAATTTTGATTATTATTGATTATAGCAAAAACAGCAAAGAACTTCAAGCACAAGAACTTGCAGAAAAAGCAGTTGCAGCAGATGTTAAAGCAGAACCAGAAGTTGTTAACCCTGCACCAGTTGAAGAAACCGTTGAAGACAAACTTGCAAAACTCAACAAAATGAAAGCAGACGGTCTCATTTCAGAAGAAGAATACAACCAAATGAAAGCAGACCTTCTTAAATAGAAACTTTCAAACAAGAAAAATCCACACATTTGTGGATTTTTTTTTGCCATTTTTCTCACTTTCCCCCATTTTTCATTTCTAAATCTTTCACAAAAAGAAAAGCAACACGCTTTTGCATGTTGCTTTTTATACTCTTTAAAATTTTATTCCATATAAAGAACAATTTTGTTTTGCTTTCGACTTTCTTTCACATTTATGATTCTTTGATTTCTAGAACCACGAAATTTGAGAGAAATGTCTTTTTGTTCATCAATGAAAGGTCCATCAACCAAAACATCAAAATTATCAAGCAGAAAATCGGTTTTATCGGTATATGCCCTGCCACCTTTGACAAAGTCTTTGTCAAAAATATAGCCAGAATAACACCAGATGTCTTTTTTATTCCCAAATTTCTCTCTGAAACGCTTTACAAGGTTATAAATGCCTTGTTGGTTGTTTGGGTGCATTGGTTCGCCACCAAGAAGCGTTAAGCCCCTGATATATGATGCTTCACAAAGTTTCAAGATTTGGTCTTCAACCTCGACCGTGAATGGTTTTCCAAAATTAAAGTCCCAAGCCTCTTGATTGAAGCAGTTTTTGCAATGATGCGTGCAACCTGAAACAAACAAGGAAATTCGAACTCCTTGTCCGTTTGCAATGTCTGTGTTTTTAATGGTTGCATAGTTCATTTTCTACTCCTATAAATGCAAAACTCTTTCTTTGATTTCTTCGGTTCTTCCTTGGTTCCAATATTGGGTTCCAATATAACCGCATGTTCGTCTTGCAACGTTCATTTTTGTTTGGTCTGTATTTCCACAATTTGGACATTGCCAAACAAGTTTTCCGTCTTTTTCAATAATTTTGATTTCGCCGTCATAACCACAATTCATGCAATAGTCACTTTTTGTGTTAAGTTCGGCATACATGATGTTGTCATAAATAAATTTCATAACTTCCAAAACTGCGTCAATGTTGTTTTGCATGTTTGGAACTTCAACATATGAAATTGCACCGCCTGGGCTGAGTGCTTGAAATTCGCTTTCAAGTTTAAGTTTGTCAAAAGCGTTGATAGGCTCGGTTACATGAACGTGATAACTGTTTGTGATATATGCTTTGTCAGTCACGCCAGGAATAATTCCAAAGCGTTTTTGCAAGCATTTTGCAAACTTATAAGTCGTGCTTTCAAGTGGTGTTCCATAAAGTGAATAGTCAATGTTTTCAGCCTCTTTCCACTTTTTGGTATACTCGTTGAGTTTTCTCATCACTTTAAGACCAAACTCTTTGCCTTCTGGCTCTGTAAGTTTTTTGCCGGTCATATAGTAAACTGTTTCCCAAAGTCCAGCATAGCCAAGTGAAATTGTTGAATAGCCACCATGAAGAAGTTTGTCAATTTTCTCACCTGGTTTAAGGCGTGCAAGTGCGCCATATTGCCACAAAATTGGTGATACGTCTGACAAAGCACCAGTCAAACGCTCGTGTCTGCATTGAAGTGCTTTGTGGCAAAGTTCTGCTCTTTCATCAAAGATTTTCCAGAATTCATCAAGGTCTTTCTTTGAAGAAAGTGCAATGTCGATAAGGTTCAAGGTTACAACGCCTTGGTTGAATCTTCCATAATATTTAGGCTTGCCGTTTTCATCAACATATGGTGTCAAGAAACTTCTGCAACCCATGCATGTGTAGCAATGTCCTTCTCCGTTCTTGTCAACTTTAAGTTCAAGCATTTTCTTTTCAGAAATATAGTCTGGAACCATGCGTTTTGCAGTGCATTTCGCTGCAAGTTTAGTGAGATAATAATATGGGCTGTCCTCATGAATGTTTTGCTCTTCAAGAACATAGATAAGTTTTGGGAATGCTGGTGTAATATAAACGCCGGCTTGGTTTTTAACACCTTGAATTCTTTGATTTAAAGTTTCTTCAATCATCATTGCAAGGTCTTTCTTTTCTTGCTCGTTCTTTGCTTCTCCAAGATACATGAACACTGTGATAAATGGCGCTTGACCATTGGTTGTCATAAGTGTGATAACTTGATATTGAATTGTTTGAATTCCTTTGTTGATTTCTTCACGAACTCTTTCTTCAACAAGTTCATCAAGTTTGTTCTCTGGAACGTGAATATTAAGTTCTTCAAAAGAATGAATAAGGTTTTTACGGATTTTCTTTCTTGAAACATCAACAAAAGGTGCAAGGTGTGTAAGCGAAATGCTTTGTCCACCATATTGGCTTGATGCAACTTGTGCAATGATTTGTGTTGCAATGTTACATGCAGTTGAAAATGAACGAGGTTTTTCAATCATTGTGCCAGAAATTACTGTGCCATTTTGAAGCATGTCTTCAAGGTTGATAAGGTCGCAGTTGTGCATTCTTTGAGCAAAATAGTCGGCATCATGAAAGTGAATGATTCCTTCTTCATGTGCTTTCCAAATGTTTTCAGGAACAAGGAAACGTTTGCAAAGGTCTTTGCTAACTTCTCCTGCCATATAGTCTCTTTGAACACTGTTAACGGTTGGGTTTTTGTTTGAGTTTTCTTGTTTAACCTCTTCGTTGTTGCAATCAATAAGCGACAAAATTTGCTTGTCTGTTGTGTTGCTTTTTCTTACAAGAGAACGAACGTGACGATATGTGATATACGCACGTGCAAGCGCATGCTTGCCTGTGTCCATCAAAGCATTTTCAACAAGGTCTTGAATTTCTTCAACAGTTGATGCTCTTTTTCTTGATTTGCAAGTTTTTTCAACTTCGGTTGCAATTTCACGAATTTTCTCATCTGAAAGTCTATCTTTTTTATCCACTTCAAGATTTGCACGTGAAATAGCGCTGACAATTTTTTCGATATTGAATTCTTGTTCTTCACCACTTCTTTTGATAATTTTCATATGATTTCCCCCCTAAACGCATGTTGCCTTATTCGCGTTTTACAAGCATAGTGATACCACAACATATTGTGTTTCGTCAAAGGTTTGCACCACAATTTATTGTGTTTTGTGCAAATTATACAAACTTGATAAATATTCAAAAAAGGGGTTTACAAACACCAGAGTTACCATTTTTTCTAGCCTTTTCAATGTTATGTGTGATAGACATAATACCCTTTTCTAAAAATATATCAATTTTAACATATTTTTGAAAAATAAAAAAAACTTCGACAATTTTCGTCGAAGTCAAATTATATGGTTATTTTTTCATAATTTTATTAAATTTTTCCAGCAATTTCCCCTGCTTTTTGTTCAAGGTCGTCATAGTCATGAAAAATGATTTCATCAAACCTATATTTGCCATAGTCAACCCTGTTTTGGTCGCGAGCAAGCAAATATTCTTTTGAAACATTATCACGCTTTAAAACAAGGTCAAGGCGCTTTTCATCACTGTTTGCAACAAGCAAAATATTGAAATTTGATTTTTTGAAAAATGAAAGCATCGGTGCAAATTTATAGTCTATAATTACACACTTTTCCCCTTTCATTTGCTCTTTTATTTCTTTTTCAATAAATGGAGTGCTAATGGCAGTTAAAAGTGATTGATTTTTTGCGTTGTCAAAAACAAGCATTCCAACTTTTTGTTTCTCAATTTTTCCGTTATTTAAAACTTGATTTCCGAAAGATGAAAAAATCTTTTTGCAAAACTTTTCATTTTGATATAGTTTTGAAATGATTTCATCAACCGAAACAACTTTTGCAGAAAGTTTTTGTGCAAGATATTTTGAAAAAGTGCTTTTCCCTGCGCCAGACTCGCCCGAAATTGTTACTATTTTTGTTTTTTCCATGCTTTTATTATATCAAATTATGTTCGCCATTCAAAACAAAAAAACAAAATAAAAACAATCAAAACAAATATTTTGCTTTGATTGCTGTTTTTTTACATTTCACATTCTTCTTCTTTTTCAAGCAACTGTGCAAGGTTTTCAATTGTTTCAAGCCCTGCTGGCTTTTCAAGAGTGCTGTTAAAGTCGGTTTTGGTCAAATAGGCTTTGGTTTTTGTGTGCACAAGAACTTTTGTGCAAATTTTAATGTCGTCATCTACAAACACATCAGCATTTTCATCAATGCAAATTTGTTCTTTGTCCACCCTTCCAAGATAAATTTTGTCATATTTGATGCCGTTTTTGTCAAGCCATTCAAGAGTGATTCTTTCAGGTTCAACATGCCAATCAGTTGCACGCGCAGTTGCAAGAACAATTGTGTGCCCCATGTCGTGCAAAGCATTCACAGTTTCTTTCGCATTTGGCTTCAATGGAAATTCAAGTGCCATTTGGTCGCCATAGGTTTTATACCACGCAAGAGCCTCTTCTTCTGTCCAGTCAAACTTCATTTCTGCATATCTGACAACTTTTGCGTTTTGCTTAATATTCAAATTATTTTTTGCAATAAATTCTAAAATATATTTTTCACTGTAACCATCTGTGTCGCAAAGTGTGTCGTCAATATCAAAAACAAAAACCATATTTTTCTCCTTTCCGTGAAAGTATATCAAATTATTTCGTTAAAATCAATATATGCTTTGCTATTGCGAAAAATAACAAAACCCCTGCAAGTTGCAAGGGTTTATGTCATGCATTTTCAGCATTGGTTTCTTGTTTTATATTTTCTTAAACCACATTTAATAGAAACTCAAACAATAATTTTTTTATTTTAACATATACTCTTTAAATCAGCAAACATCAAAACCAACAGAAAGCATAAAATAATTAACACAAAAACTTGATAATTTTTATTTTATCATATATAATAACAATGTTTTTTCGCGGATGTGGTGAAATTGGCAAACACGCTAGACTTAGGATCTAGTGCTTCGGCTTGGGGGTTCAAGTCCCTTCATCCGCACCATAATAAAAAAGTGGGTTTATCTCACTTTTTTTATTGTAAAGCATGTCGGACTTGAACAGTCCGTTAAGAAAACAATTCGGTGAATTGTTTTTAGGACTCGGCGTGATAGTGGCACTGCCGCTTGCACTGCTTCGTAGCGGAGCAAGTCCCTTCATCCGCACCAACATAAGCCTAAATCAAATACTAATAAGAAAGTGTTTGGTTTAGGCTTTTTATTCATTCAAGCCAAACAAAGTGGAGGCTTATGCAGTAAAATGTGCTTTGCAGTAAAACAAAACGAACCCAAGAAAAAAGAAGCAAACCCCAAAAGTAAGATAACTTTATAAGGTTCACTTCAAAAAATATATTGGTTCGTTTTTTTTATTTAACTCTACAACGGCTTTTTCTTGACCGCAACCAAATAACAAATCCGCCCAGCACAACAACCGCTACCGAGCCAATTATAATACCCGCTACTGCTTTGTCAGAAAGCCCTTTGCTTTGTTTTGCAGGAGCAATTAAAAATCCGCACTTTGTACATTTTACAGAGTTGGTTTCGTCTGGAGATTCTCTGTCGTAGGTATGCTCTTCAAAATTAAACTTGTCATTGCAAGTAGAGCAGGTATCCCAATGCCCCGTGCTATCTTTTCCGCTGTATTTTATTATGTTGTGAGCAACAGTTTCTCCATACTCTTTTTTGCAACCCTCACAAACCGCTTTTGTTTTGCATGTTGCTTTCCCGCCAAAACAATTGGCTGTTTGAGTGTGGCTACTATCTGTTTTGCAAGTTCGGGTGTGCGTGCCGTTATTATTGCTTACCCACTCTCCCCAATCATGAATATGATTGTTGATTTGCTTGATATAATAGAATGTTACCGTTTGACCACTACCACTTACTACCTGATTCAGCCCCTCAACCCTACTTAATGTATACCCATAAAAAGATTGAGCCGGTTCCCAATTTAGATTGCTTCCAACAGCCATAGGAATTACAGACTTTGAAACATTAGGAATTTCACTGCCGTCTTCAAACTTGTACTCTATGTTAACATTTGCATACGACTGCGTTTCGATATTGTCGTGCGATAAAACATTCCCGTTTTCATCAGATATCAAAAAAGCAATAGTATCGCCCTCTTTTAAATCAGCATCTGCCGGAATTTGATAAATTTCAAACGTGTGCTGTATCAAAAACCGGATAAAGACACCATTAAAATT
>JABLTK010023322.1_pt1 | contig 29722 bp, 41 predicted proteins | sample 7160131 | NCBI WGS metagenome assembly JABLTK01 (sample SAMN14651221, study PRJNA627086) | human gut metagenome | isolation source: feces | host: Homo sapiens
ATGACTTAGCTTCCTAGATCAGACGGGTTAGGGCGCTTTCCACTAGATATGACCGTTCTTGTTTTCTTTCTTTCACTAACCCTTTTCAATAACACATTCTTATCCTCACATTACTTCATACTAAATACATTGTTTTGTCACAAACAAGTAACACCTCCTCACATTGGATACTATTTCCACAGAACTGATGATACAGTCCTTCACTAATGTTTGCGTACTTGATATCCCGGAGACTTGACAATGCAGTACCTTCATAGTCAATTTCATTCAACTTTGGAAGATCTGAACGTCACTCCTCATAGTAATACTCACTCATAAACATCGCTCTGTATGCTTCTCCCAGAGAACGGTCCGAAATATGGAATGAAGATAGCTCAGGCAAATCTACTTCAAAACAGAGATCAAAAACTTACTGTTCAGAGTTATATTAACAGCATGAACAACATTCTCGATTCCAAGATAAACTGAAGATAACTGAGGTAAGTCTGCAATGGTAAAAAAAAGACATATTTGGCTACCAGTAAAAATCAGGCTTCGTAAGACTAAGAGACTGCCACTATGAAAAGGCTCTGAATGACCATCGTCAACCACAACAGAAGTGAGAGAAGGTAACTGAGAGATATCAAATGTAACCACTTGGGCACAAGCACAGGAATGGAAATGAATAGTTGTGAGATAAGGAAGATCTATGGAATGAGAGTACAAATGTGAACAGGACCAACTACGGTGAGGTGGTACAAATAGTAGAATGTCTCATTCTCAAACTCTAATTCAGTCCATGGTTGTTCTATAATCAGTATGAAATGATATGATCACTTGTGATTGTGAGTGATGTCATTGAACTAATAGACTTTGCTAGATATGTGAAATTTGTGTGTGAAGGAGTATTGTTGAATACTAATGAACCATGGAATCGCCATGATGAAACATAAAACTCTTGTAATTTTGGAAGATCTAAAATATGAGATTATTCTGTAATTCTACTTATGAAAGAGAGGATATCAACATTTCTCAAAGCAGATGGACTGACTTTGAATGTAGTTAGTGAAGGTAAGTCTATTAGTTCATCTTACTCCCTCTCACACACCTCTGAACTCCATAGTCTCCACATTTGATAGTACGTTATCCCCCAAAACTAGTTCTGTCAAAGCATCCACATCTATCATTCATTCACTCCTTCATTCCTCACTCTCCAAATGAAGACCCGAGAGTTTATCGTATCCTCCACCCAGGACCAACTTCTCCAAACTTGATGCATCTACGCATCACTTCCTTCTCTCATACTTACTCGCAACTGTCAATTCTCGTATCTCACCTTCTCCAGTTCCGTTAATAGTCAATTCTTTCAAAGATGGCAGATTTGAGAATACATAGTAATCATTACCTAACAAGGCTTGTCCTAATAACTGAATTGACTCTAATAATGGCATGTCTATCAAAGAATCACTATACATATCAAATTACCTTTAATAATCATTTTGCCAAAATTTGATGGGTTATTTGCAATTCCAGAAGATGAAGGTAATCCAACAATGGATTTGAGAGAAGGAAGAGAACTAATCACAGCATCACGAGCTCGTACAAGTGATTGATCACTCAAAACAATGGACTTTAGATTTTTCAAATCTACAATCAGACTAATTAGTGATAAATACTTGTGATATTGAGAGAGAGAGGGTTATTCAACTGACCTCCTGAAAGATCAATCACTTCTAACTGATCCAGATTGGTCAATTTGAATGTTCCCAAGAAGTTGTATCTTGAATTATTGAAGCTAGTGAATGATGTGAATGATGGTAGATCTGAAAATCAGTTCAGTGATTCTTGATTACCATGCATATACAAACTACTTTCATAGAATGCACTATCTTCTGTTACAAGAGTGGTGAATTTTGGAAGGTCTAAAATCATGATGATTTTTGTCATTCCCAACTTGCTAACTCTAATGTAACAACATGAGACATGGCATAATATCCAGCTATGATACTAGTGAATTCAGGGAGCTGTTCCAGATTCAAAGTGGTTAACTCAACTAGACAGTGCTCTCCACCTCGCAAAGTCTTCAGAGCAGGGAAGTCACGAAGAGTAAGTTCAGTGAGTCTGTAGAATGATGTGGGTCCAAAGTACAGATCGGTTAAACCATACAACTCTACTCATTACTCTCGACATACAGCATCACGAGTTAAACTCAGTTGTGTACAGAATGGGAACACTTTGCTTTGGAAGTCAAGATGATTCATTAATGGAAGATCTGATAGGAACACGCCACTACAAACATACTTTGAATGGTCACAGAGACAGCTTGGCCAAACGCACAACCACTCAGATCCAAAGTCGTTAATTTGGTAAAATCTGACAATCATTCTTTCATTCTGATTCTACGTGCTATTGAAAGTGATTCAACTTCTCCCAGGGTGCCATGATTCTCACTTGACTCATCACCAGCTCCAATTGAAATTGTTTGGATTTCTGGCACATCTATGATGTCAAAAAAGTCATGAATTTTACTCTCCAAGACAAATATGGAAGCTTTCTTAAAGCAAGAATGTCCAATAACGAGGGAGCGCAACATAGGAAGATTACGCAGAGAGAGTTCTGTAGCATAGGAGAACGATCCAGAATGAAGTGACAGAGTAGTTAGTTGATTGAGTTCTGTGAATGAGAAGAGAGAGGAAGAGATACCAGAGAGAGAAAGACTGGTCACAGAAGACAGAGATTCCTCGCCTATCTCAAATGTCTGAAGATTAGATAAAGATGAGACAGAGAATGATGTGACATTACGAAGAGAAGACGCTCCAATCTGAAGTGACTGAAGATGAGTCAGATCTGCATCTGATTCATCTTCATACTCCCTACCTGAAACAGCAAAGGATGTCAATCCATTCAACATATGATCTCCGATAATCACTCGTTCTAATAAAGGGAATGTAGATAGATCGAGAGACGTAGTCAGAACAAATGATTCGTTTCCTCCCATCATAATTAGTTCAGTTAATTGAGGGAGATCTAATAAATGATCAACACAACCTTAACGTACTCTCTAATACCAGGTTACCATCTCCTCCTATCAAATTATTACCATTGAATTCGATTCGTGTCAAACTACGACAATCTTCATATCATATCATTCATTCAGTAATACTCTTGACAGAAAGGGAATTACCACTTCTGGCAGTATTTCTGCCCAGTACAATCTCTTCCAATAATGGTAAATCTATCTCTTAAAATGGAATTCCAGAAATACCCTCGAATCGCATCTTTGGATTCAACACTGCTGCAAATGAGTTATCACCAGTACTAAAGTGTCTGATAGAAGTGGTTAAAAAGGGATCGAGCAGAGTTGCATTAACAAATGATCCGTCACCTACACGGAACACTTCTAACAATGGACCTTGAGGTAAGAGAGGGAAGAAATGATACTGTCACCAAGAGAGAATGACGTAACATCTGAGAAGGAATTGGATCCAACAATGAAACGCTTAACTCCATTGAGAGTAAATGTAGTAGTGATTCCACCAACATTATCTCCAATCACAACACTTTGAATTGAAGTAGGATTGGTTATACTGAAGTCCTCACATACTGAAAACGTATTGTTCCCTAACTGAAGAGATGACAAAGACTCTCCGTGAGATAGAATGAACTTGGTAGCTGAAGAGAATGATTCATCACTGATATAGACTGAGAGAGGTGCATAACTTGGAGTATTGTCTATCAGTAACTGCTTGGATTCAATGAATGATCGAGATCCAATCTGAACTCGATTTAATATTCCTTCTACAAATCATCGTAGAACGATTCACTCACTCAGTACTACATCAGACACTTTTTTAAACGAATCACTTCCAATCACTACCTCATTCAGTACAGGGAAACTCATTGATCGAATGTTCTGGAAACATGAGTCTCCCACTATCAATGAATTCAATCCATCCATGCCAGATAACGTGAATGTTAACACATTCTGGAAGGTTCCTGGAATGTTTTCCTGACCAATCACAAGCCGAGATGCATTGACATTCACCAACTCCACAGTCAGAATGTCAGTACCAATCTCCCCAGTAAATTGGACACTGCCGACATGAGGAAGATTCTGAAGTGAGACTGACGGAGTGGACCCAATTTCAGAATTAACGAGGAAGTACTTGAGATTCGATGTGTCTAGTGATTATCATTATAACAATCAAGAATCACTGGTCACTTGAATCGATTGCAGATCAGGGAATGTGGCTTCATGAATATTAACAATCTCCAACCGCGGGAAATTCTGGATTTCAAGGGATGATAAACGCTCCATAGCACCTTTCTCAATAGTAATGGATTGGAGAATCGCCATGTCTTCAGTAGTGAACGAGGACACGAGAGGTAAGCTATTCTGTTTGGCCATGAATTCTGTTAAGGCAGAGAGATCTAGGATGAGAGAGAATGGGAATAGCAACGTGATAGTGTGAGTTTGTGGAGATTAGGCAAGGCAGACGGCAAAACCACAAAGCGAGAGAGAACACTATCATTTGAATACTCAACAGAGACAAGAGAAGGGAACCGTTCAGATGTGATGACATACTCAGTCAGATTCAGATTACTGAAGGAGAGATCTTGAATTTGAGTAAGAGAGGTGAATTCAATGAACAAGTAGGAGAGTTGTGGCATATTGTGGAACTGGGCTGCTGTTGCATTCAAATAATTATAACCTCGGAATTCTATACTGTGCAAATGTTGGGCTATTTTTGACAATCCATAAAAACACATACAATTTAACATAGACGAAAAATCAGCTCCAGTTTCAAAAGCATGAGCCGAAAACTCAATCGACTCCAGAGACGATGAATCTGTCACCTCGAATTGAGGTGCCGAAGCGAAAGCATATTCACCAAAGTACAGAGAGGTAGTCGAAGAGAGAGACATAGTAACAGACTTAACTTCCTGGAAACAAGAATTGCCAATATGAATTGATTGGGCACCATTCTCTAACTATGATGAACAAATATTATATCAACCAAACACAACCTTCGATGCATATCTGAAGGAATTATCTCCAATAACAAGAGAAGTGAATGAAGGAGTAGCGATAGCAAGATCCGAGCGCAAGAACGAATTCTTGCCGATTTCAATACGTTCGAATGAATCAGTTGCTAAACTAATAAGAAGAACAGAGTGTTCATACAGTTAATCGTGAAATCGGGAATGAGAGGGAAACTATTGGAACCAACCACAAAAGAAAGAAGATTTGTATTCTCAGAACGAAGGAAGGAAGTAAGAGAAGCAAAACAACGATCACCTATAGAAATGGATTTCAGACTATGTCCTAGAATCTAATGAAAGAAACGATACTACCAAGAATCAATAGTTTCTCTACATTATTAAAAGTGTCGTTCGGGATATCAAGGGATTCCCAAGTCGTAGTATCAACCGTATCGATCGTAAGGTCTACCAATCGTTTACAAGTAGCCAGATGTGTCAATTCTTCAGGAGCTACCCATGATCACTGTTAGGATTCAGTACTTCGTGCAACAGATACACCAAAAAGATTACAGGTATTTTTGGTAAGATTCTTATACAACACGAATACAAGAGCACAAACAGCAATTAGAGATACAATTGCAATGAGCCAAATACAAACAATGTTGTGCTTGCTGTTGAAATCGTTCTTTGACTTCTTTTCCCGTTGAGAGTGAGATTTCTTCTCAGAAGTATGACGATGACTCTTTCGGTTCTTGTTCGTCCTCTTCTTCCGATCTCCTTCTGTTTTTCCCTCAAAATCCTAGAAATAAGCAACAGCCAGAATAGTAGAATCCTACAGTTACTGGTTTAGGAACAACCTCCACGTCCAACAGGGCATCAGTTTTATTGTTATCACGCGATTCCATGAGTCTCCGAAACAATTAGTATCGTTGTCACTATAATGAATGTGTTCTCAGAATATCAAGGTGGTTGCATAGATTCATTACATGTGGTTACTTTGATCAAAGGAAGTTGAATTCTCTCATATCTGTTAAGGGTAGGTCAGACGCGATCTCTATTGATTGAAGGCTATCACGGGACACAGGTAGATTGAATTTGGGTTAAAGTGATTCCTTAGGAATCAAAACAGTTTATTTTCAATATTTCAAATGACAACGGGTAAAGATAACCATGACAATCAATGAATAGACTAACGTTATCATCATCAGATCCATTCTCTTTAGATGGCCAAATAGTGGCCTCAACGATGGTTACAGATGGTGTCTGTGCAACAGTATATTCTGGATTAGAAAATGGAACGGTTTTGGCCAGTCAGATTCAAGGTGATGAGGTAAAGCACTCCACGATTCAGTTCCATCAGAGTTTTCCTGTATCTTCTATTTCTGTAGATAAATACTCATCATCCGTACTTCATGTTAATCACATTAATTCATAGTTATCAGTAGCCTATCCCGATGGAAGTGTAATTCAACAATGTAGTTTTTTCGTGTATCTATTAGCTAGGTTCGGAGAATCAACAAACAAAGTTCTATCCACGTTATGGATGTAAGAGATTGTATTCAATTACCCAATCGGAACAAATGATCCTATCAACGATTAACTGTACACAATATTCTAATACTGAACCAGTATTAAGTATTCAGTGTTGTCGTCCTTCTGTTTACTTCACATCTCTTGCGTTGAATCCATATTCACAAGTACTTGTATCATTGTGTCATTCATGATAGAATGAATTGGTGCTTGGCTGTTCGGATGGAGCAGTAGAATCTTATGACTTACGGAATCCTTCGTCCTCAGTGACGTCTTATCAGGAGCACAAAGGACAAGTGACAGAAGTGGTTGTGAGTCTGACTGGGATTCTCTCGATATCGATGGATGGTACTGCAGTGCGGAGGAAAGCAGGAGGAGATTGTGAGAGACTTGTGATTGATCGTTGTCCGTTATGGGAATGCAGTGTAGATGATAAGTCACAGCTAATGGCAACAGGAGGTCAATCAGGAAGGTTATTTCTTGTTCCATTGTCGTATGTTTGTTAACTCTATTCATTCATTCACTTATCAAACAAACATTTGAACTAAAGTCATTATGAAAGTAATAATATTGTGTCTTTTTTTTCTTTTTGTTTCCTTTTCCATACAATGGTAACACATATACACACAATCAATAAACACACAATTGGTATGATCACAACTATCACTCGAATCACACTCCAATCTACTTGCCATTGAATCCGTTTGATTTGAATCAGTACATCCTTATCGAATTGTTTCTCCAACTCCTCTCCCAGTCCATTTTTGAGATCTGAAACTTTGATACCAGCAAAGAAGATTGATTGAAGTCGTATTTCCACATAGTACTCCTTCTTACAATACAAATCCTGAGCAAACACAGTATGATTATGATACACCTCCATATTATTCTCGCTGATATGAGGAAGGGAAGAAATTGTCTTGATTATGATCTCATATGCCTCATCTTGTTGAGATACTGGTAGATTCGTTAGGACAACCACAAACGATATGATAGCAGAATTCAACGGTATTTTCTCGTTTCCTACAAAGTCAAAAAACCTCCCTATTTCTACGACAATAATTGATAGGATCAGACCAAACTGCTGTGCCATTTTCTGCAATACACTCTCTTTCAATCACACCTGCTCGGCTATCAGGACAATTCCATTCCTCGCTGTCACCTATCCAAAACACAGCATCACCATCTCGACACACAGGTTGCATCACACTCAACAGTCGTATTCCTTGTAACCAGATCTCTTCTCTTCCTGTTACACGTACTCTCACTGCTGTTAGGCCTCCATAGCCTGTTTCTAGTGGGATGACCACCTTCCTCTCCTTTCCTTCCCATCGGGCCACTACTCGCTCTCGTCTTCTCACGCTCTTTGCCTCCTCACGCTCTTCCATCACACCAATCACTTCCAGTCCTGTGGAATAGCCACCGGGATCCAACCAAACCTCCAGCGTATTCACATATGCCAGAGTATTGTGGAAGCGATATTCAAAATAATCATTATTTTGGGCATGCCAGATTTGAGAGGTTTTTTCATAATAGTTTACAACATAAGGAATGCTCTCATACTATGACTCAGATTGTCAACATTCTCGTACATCAGTAGAAGCGATAACCGCGGGGAATGGTGATGTCTGACGAATTGATGATGTGTAGATAAGAAGAAGCGAAAGAGAGAAATCGATAATAGAAGCCGAGTAAGGATGTTTAAGGATTTGAACAGCGATGTAATTGTCACCAAACGTCAGAAGTGAAGGAGAAATCTCGATACTAAAAATGATTGGATGCATGAATTCTAACAAATGATTGATGGCAATAGGGTGAATGTACGAAGCTTGATGAGAGGAATGATTGAATCCAATTGCATGTCTAAACACTTCTATTCCATTCACCCACAAAATTATCCCTTCTCGTGATATAACATGCAGATTACAATGAAGACCTGGATTAGAGACTGTAACCTAATTGTAAAAATCGACCCAATTTCTGACTTTCATAATTCGGCGCAAATATAGTACTTCATTCATATCGTAAACAGGGAACTGATTTCGCTTCAACGACCATGAATCCTTATCTCCCTCACCAATCTGCCATCGCTTCGATACCTCGTCTCCAGACACACGATACTCCCACAGAGAGTCTGTGTTGAGTAACATCGAGAAGGCTAGTGAATCCTCACGACAGGGAGAAGAAGGAGTTGAAGTGTAGCTTCCAGAATAGACTAATTCCCGTGAGTCAAGGTACAGCATCAGAGTGATTGTGAAGTTTTGTGGTCGGTTGGAACTATGATAAAATAATGAAGATTTTTGTACTTGCAGAAAATGATACGATAATTGGAATATCCCGAATCAGTAATAAGAATGGTGTTGGTGGAATCTGTAAAGTCTTCTCGATTGAAAATCAGATCATTCTGACGATAAATACGATAAGAAGGCGGATAGAGGGAGATATCATGAAGAAGAATATGAGAATAGAGAGTAGAAGGAGCTATATGGGTTAGTGAGGAATAACTCAGTGTCAGTGTGAATCACAGTTATCACAGTTATCACAATCACTTTACAGTGATCTTCATTTCATTCATAGTCATCACAATCATTCTCACTTCATCATTCACTCTGACTTACATGTAACAGTAATCCTTAACTTCACATTATCACTACCACATCGATTCTTCACGGTAATTAAGTAACTATAGACACCTTCTTCTCCAAATACTCCAGTGATCACATATCCCTCATCATTCACTTCGATTCTCACTGTATCTGGTAATGAAGGAGTGATTAGTAATGGAAAATGAGGCTGCTGAACATAAACTGGAATAGCAGGAAATGAGACTCCCATCGTAAAATTATAGACGGTTCCCACCAAATTGATTTGAGGCCGTTGTACTGTTGCTACAAAGAACCATAGAAAAATGAATCCCACTTGTATCAACTGTTATACACTCTGAATCCCAAGATGAAGTCTGATAGAATACTGTGTTGTGATACACGTATAGTAATCCATCTTCATCATACCAATTCCAATCACTATATAATCACTTTATGATTATCAAAAGACTACTTAACACCTTCAATACATACTCGATATTCATTACTAGGAACAATAACCCCCACCTGTTGATAATCACTCACTAATTCATCTAAGATCCATTCCCCTCTATCTCTCATAACTCTGAATCAATCATACTCTGAGAACACTCGGATACTTCCTTCAGATCCCCATACTTCACCACTCACAATTGTACCATTTTCTGGTATGTAGAATTCAAGTGTTAATTCTGTTAACACCACACTTGTGACACTCTGAGCAGTGACCGTAATCTTTGTAGCAGCCATTCTAGTAGCTGCAAAACCATGGATACATCCAGTACGTGAATCAATTGAGAGATAACGAGGAAGTGTCATAGCCAGATAGAAATAGTAGAAGTCAGTCTCAGAACTTGCTATCAAACTAAACTCCCGTAGCACTGGAAGAGAGACTGAAGTTACAACTGTTCCATTCAATGTGTAACTAATTTGACTTGGTGATGGAATAACTGTTCAATGATTCATAATCAATATACCTACATCCCATTACTTCAATCCTTACTTCTGTTTCAAAGTGATATTGTTGAAAGTCCATCTGAATAGTAACCATGGATGAAGTCACTTCACAAGTAGGGTATCCACTGATCGTTCCATCACGTGGATCCAGTGATAATCCCTGAGGAAGTGGTTTGAGTGAAGAGAAGGAGATTGATGCTTGATCAAGATTCTGACTTGGACTAAGTGCCTGGAGAAGCTTATCATCAACCAGAGGCTCAGTTGTATAAAACTTGTTCATTCTGCATGTCGTCATAGGATCAGGATACGAAAAAACTGAATTGAGTGGAAAGAACAATACACTGGATGGAATGTATTCAAACTGACTTCTATTGGGTTGCTTCCACTGAAGATGCAAAGATCGTAATTTACGACATTGGGACAACCATTGAATTTGGAATGATACTAATCCTGCTGAATGAACGTAATGTGTTTGAAGAGAATCCAGATACGTTCGGGAAAGAGAATGAGGAATCAACCACGAACTAATTACTAATTCACCATCCACGTAGATTCGAAATGAATTACATTCCTAACTATCATATATTCACCTTTTCCTACCTCATCTTCCTCTGATTCAAACACAGTACGAAAAGTGTAGAATCCAGGATTAGGAGCCACAAGGAATCCAGTAAATGTTGAATACATAAATTCAATTGAATACACACTCAGACTGTAGAATTGGGAGGTTAAGTCAATACTAGTACTATTCATAGTTTCGAGTACTGAAACCTTCTTCATGGAGATAGCCTCTTTTGGAATAGAAGGAAGATAACGAATTGTGTCCTTGTACTTATCTTTCACTTCATAGTATTTGCTACGCAATCCCTTTTGAAGTGAAGCTACAGATCAATCTATTCCATCAAAGTTACGTGTAAAATACAAGTGAATCACATTCTTCACTGTTCCAAAAGGATTTGTCCCTTGAACCAAATAATCTTGCTTTCCGAAACTGTTACCTTTGTATGTTCCTCCTAAACAGTTTCGCTTCATATCGAAAGCGAGATCTTGTGACAATTCAGGTGAAATACTAAACGAATCAAATACTGTATTTCCAATAATGCGAACACAGTCAACAAATAAGTCTTTTACAATAACTGTGACATTCGTTTCGAGCGAAAGCGTTGTCGGAACATCGTAGACTACAACTCAATGACTCCATCATTGCCGTACTTCCGAGAAGCAAAGCGAATGGACTCTGAACATCTTTTTGTGATGACACTGTATACTGTTGCCAGCTACTTCCATTCATTGGAACTCCAGATAAACAATTATCTACAAAAACTAGACCTGCAGGAAGAGAAGGAGAGAGAGTTAGAGATGAGTTAAAATCATCCCAACAACACAAGTTTTGCATAACCTCTCCTTTTGAAAGAAGCAGACTGTTTTTGGTGCACTCAACGGTAAGAACTCCGCATACTATTGATCAGTTGGAAAACCACAAAGACTACATAAAAAACTCAGAGTAAGCACGAAACAAATGGTTTTCATCGTGATCCTCTTGTGTTCACGAAGAAAAATGAATGATCAAAATGTCTCTGTTTTCTGTCGTTTGGCACACTATTAGAACACAAAACCTCTGTGTCATAACAAAAAAGAAAAAAAGAAAATATGATAAATAGTACAGAAAAAGACGATACTGGATTAGAAACGACTCCAATCACCTGAAGAACCACGTTCTCGTTTAACCCTCTCTGAATTTGGAAGCATTACTATTAAACTCATATCCACACTCTATATCTTACATTTCAAGTCAACCTCCTCAGGTTCAGCAAACACAATCTCAGGAGTGATTCCCTAGAATTCAACAGCACTATCAGGTTCTACCGAACAAAAAGACTCATAGTACTGCCTCCGCACTAACAATGCAAGGTTGTCTCCTTCATACCAGTGAAGAGAAGGATCTTCATGTTCTGATAATACCAGCTTCTGAAGTACTTCCAAATTTCGTGGTTTTGGAGTGTTGCTGACGTCAGAACGAGGCTGTTCTGGTCTTGGAACAGTAGGTAGGTTCGACGGGAGTCGAGGTGGCTCTGTGACTGGTGGCTTTGATGAGGATGAGTCGGTTGGCGACTCCATCTCCCGCTTCACGGATATAGGAAGCTGGGTTGCAGTCACTGGTACACGACGTGGGCCCAGAGGGAGGGGGCGTTGTTTCGATTCTTCCTCTGGGAGCGAAGGTTGAGATTGTGAAGAGGCCTGGGGTTGCGAAGGAGTGGATTGCAATTGTGATGGAGACGGTTGAGACTGTGAAGAGGGTTGTAGTTGCAAAGAAGAAGACTGAGGTTGTAATGAAGAAGACTGAGGTTGTGAAGTGGACTGTGGCTGTGATGGAGATGGTTGAGGTTTGGTTGAGACTTGTGATGGAAGTGTTTGTGTTGGCAACTGTACTGGAGAGGGTTGAGATAGTGCTGGAATCTGTTTAGACACAGATTCCTGAGGAGTGGTAGTCACAGGGAGAACTGATGAGAAGGGATGAGATAGAGGAGGAGACGTAGTGACAGGATGTGCCTTTAACGATCCTGAAGAAGTTTTCATCAACTTTCGTTTCTTAGCAGTTGGAGATGATACAATACTCACAAAGGATCGTTCTGTAGGCAGCTCACTTACGTTCAGTGCAGGCATATTCAGATCCACATCCAATGTTGTCTCCTTCACTACTGTGAGAGCAGCTAAGTCAGTTAGCACTCGTGAAGCTACACCCAGATGAGGTGTTGTCAGAGGATGAGATTGATGGAAGGATGTCTCCAACTTGCTTGGAGTACTGAGGAAACTCTGTTGGAGCTTCTCTTCCTTCCGTCGCTTCGAGGCCTCGGTTCGCTTCTTCATATCTTCGACTCGCTGGAGTAGTTCCTGAGTCTTACTCTGAATCTTATCCTCATAGCTTATGCGAGCCATGCTTCTCTCTGTCTCCCGTGGTGGTTGTATTTCATGAGGAGAAGGGTCCGTTGGGAGATGTACTGTAGATGTGGATACAGGAAGAGTAGCAGCTGTTGGAACCGAGAGAGGGACTGGAGGAGTATTCTTTGGAGGAGTTGATGTAGAGACTAGAAGAGTCGGAGCTGAGCGAACAGGAGTAGTGTCCTTAGTAGGAGTTGAAGGAACAGGAACTGAAGGAATGGAAACATCATTCTTTGAAGGAGTGGTAGCTGCTGGAACAGGAATAGCAGTCTTTGTTGGAGTTGAAATAACAGAATTATTTGAAGGAGTTGAAGGAACTGCATGTTCTGGTACTGTTATAGCTACAGGATTCTTGGGATCAGGAATCGATTCTGAAGGAGTGGAGGTTCCTAGAGGAACAGGAGAGGAAACAATAGGCGTTTGGATTTTCGATACATGAACCTTAGGTGGAGTAATCACAGGTGATGGAACTCTGGGTGATGTCAAGGGCTTCTTTGGGGTCATAATCACTTTCATGGTAACAGGTGATTTCACTGGGAACTTAACAGGCGACTTTACTGGAGTTGCTAGTACTCCTGAAGTCACATTCTTGCCATCACTAGGTGACACCTTCATACACAAATTCTCATCACGAATTGCATCAATCCGCTCTCGTTCCTTCTCTTCTATGGCCTCCAGTTCCATTTTTGCAGATTGTTGCTCTTTCCATTCATTATACTACAATTGATATGAACCAAATCACCTACAAGTCGTCGGTGCTCCTTTTCGGCGAGTTGTCTCACCAAATCCTTCTTTAGGCCACGAGGTTTCAATCCAACCTTCCGAAGTTCCGCTTTCAGATCTGCAACGGTTAACTTACGATACCGTACAATCAAATCATCAATACTTCTATATCTCATTTCCCTCCCATATCAAGACTCTCCATTGTATTCATCCAATTCATCCGCATGAACGATATGATCTTCCAAAGCCTCAGGAGGCGTATTTGTTACCTATCTATCAAACAAATACATTATCCAAATACACCAATCACCACATCATAGGATTCAATAACCGGAGATGTAAGAACGCGCTTCGTTGACAACTATGAGATCATTTCAAAGCTCATATTCCATACACATTCTTTTAACCACTTTGAAACTGTTGTATATCGCTGATCAATACTCAAATTGATCTGACAAACAGCAGTCTGAGAATAACACTTGCAATGCAATCTTACACTAAATAAACTCTCAATTGCTACGAGATTAGTGGTGGTCTCCTGGTCCATCCAATAATCACTTCAAAACAGCTACAATTGCCTCTTTTCTTTATCATGGAAAAACCGCGATAATATCATTCAATTTGTATCTACTCAACAAACAACAAATACCCCATAGAATACAATTAAAAGTCAATTTAGTTCTTGAACTCGAACTTGATGGTCTTGCTAGTAAGCTTCTTGTAGATGGTAGAAAGAGCACCTAGTTTGTTCTCCACATCCTGCTGTCCCTGATTTCCCAAGAACACCTTGATGTAGTTTCCGTCAGTACAAGAGATGTGAGTGTGCTTTCCAACACATTCGCAAGGATACACCAGATCGTCAATGATGGCCTCATGAACAGCAGTCAGAGTGTAAGCATGAGGACGCACACCGTTGAACTTATGAGCACGACGGTAGCTCTTTCCGAGGATAGTTCTCTGAGCAATGAACACAACAGGACGACCCTCAAACTTCTTCTCCAACTCGGTAGTCAAACGAGACTGGATCATACGGAAAGCCTTGAACAGCTTGTAAGGAACGAACACAACTATAGCCTTTTTGTCTCCCTCAATCTCCACCTCCTTAGCAGCAGTCATCTTGAACGTCTTCAGAGGCTCAGCAAGATCCTTAGTCTTCTTGGCAATCTCAGCAATCTCATTGGCAACAGCAATTTCGAAGTCATTGGCCTTGACGCCTTCGGGCTTAACAATCATCTCCATAGTATCGAAAGTGAAATAAGAATTAGAATGATTATTAACATCAGGAACCACAAATCGTATGACCACATTATTTCTCATTAGGGTCTTTTGTAGAGTCTATTCCAATTCTAGTATTTCAATTCTCTATAATTCCTGTATTTGAATTAGCATCTGACAAGTTATATTTGTATGAATTCAGTGTATAACAAACAAAAGAACCTCAACTCATATCTGATTATTGTTTTGGAACATGGACAGTGCGAACTGGCTCAAAAGTATGATCAACAAGGAAGCCAACAGTTGGTTGAATCTGATAATGCACAGCAACTTTCAGATCCTTTCCACTACATTTCACATACTGTTTCCTTCCTTACCGAATACTCTTATCTTCATTGAATAATACATACATATTTTCGATTGTTTCATCCAGTTTACAGTCCTCCTTTCGCATTATTACCTTATCCCACATGATCATGTCATGATTCTCCTAACCATCATAACTCACTTCGATTCATACTCTATCACCATCAAAACTTACCACTATATACGCATAAATGCTTCTTGTATTGTAATTCCAATCTTTCGTCAAATCTGTACTTCAATCACTTTCTACATTACTTACCATATGCTAAATTCATAGAAATATATGGAAACAAGAAGTGATCCCGTTTATCCACAAGCCTATCCATTATCCCTTTCCCCAAAGAATAACACACATTTCATCGATTGTCACATTATCAAATCGAATGAGTTCTCCGCGAAGAGGAGTAGCAACCTTTCTACACTCATCACGACGACTTTGTCAATGCTCACATCAATCCATATAGAACTCCAACTGCAGCAAGAGAATACACTGTAGTAAAAAACACAGTATTAATACGGGCGTAGTAGCTGTGCATGAGAATACAATGAAACTTAACAAACATAAAATAAGATACAATCCATCAACTTACGAGCTTCACGTTGTGCTCCTTCATCATTTGCCGATAACAAAAGTTCACACATCACCTTCATTTCATCAAATTGTTTTCTCTGTTTATAGTAGTTACAGAGTGCAATTGCGCAACGATATGACTCTTCATCACAAATCACATTCTTCTTCTTTTTCAAATATCGTTTATAATAATAAGCGCTCTTCAGTTCATCCTTCGTAGAGTACAAATCTCCCAATCTCCGACTGCAAATCCCCTCTTGGTCTCCCAGACTCTCAGCAAGCAAATAACACTGTTCTGCTTTGTCTACATCATTCATTGCTAAATATACCTCCCCCATGGCAACACGCAAATGAGGATCATAAGGTCGCAACTCACATGCACGTTGATACTCCTCGAGACTATTACTAGGAGATTGGAGTAACTCATATAGTAATCCCATGTGATAGTGACAAGTAGAATCGGTCTCATCAAAATGAAGGGCTTGTTGAAATGACTGAAATGCAAGTGTGGTTTGACCCGTTTCTAAATACAATTGGCCTAATAGATTCCATGCTTGAGAATGCTTGGGATGCAGAAGGAGACAAGAGTGATAACAATTAATCGCATCAGAATAAGAATGGTTGAAATGGAGAAGAACGGCAGAGATAAAGAAACATGTTGATGTCTTTGGGATAGCATGGTTTGCTTGATGTACCAACAGAGACAATTCTGTGTTATTCTTCAGAGTATAAAGTACAATAGCCATCAATTCACCCACTTCAGGATGAAATACTGGTGACAAAGAAATGGATTGCAGAATCGCAAGAGAATCAGTTAATTCTTCCTATCATTTGTTCCAATAACTCGTACTTGCATCATGAAAGAGAAGAAGGGATTGCTGATATCGTAAGAACCACCAAGAAGGAATCGCCATTTCTAGTTCCTGAAGAACTGTGTCTGGGAATTCTGACTACGTGTCATGATTCAGTTGAATACACACTCCTTTTCGTTTGTTTGTTACAGCAAGCCAGAATAGTTGACGAAAAATAGTATCATGTGTCTTTGAAAGAACAAAAAGAAGATTGGAACGCGTTTTAACAAGAGAGACCAATTCCATCCAAGCTCCCCAAAAGAAAGCAAAACTAGAAGTCACACTAATCATAGTGAACAACTCTTTGACTGATTTAACGAAGAATTGAAGAGACTGGGTGACATCATAAGTTTTCACACACAATCCAAGAAGATAGTTACAAAATGAGTCTAGAGAGTTGTGAAGTCGTAATCTGGATTCTATTACAACGACATCCTTCTTTTCTAGACTTGGATATGGTTCCCGTGGATTCTGAACTAACTTCTCGTAGTAATTGACTAATTTCACTTCTTGACAAGACTATTCATTAGAAATCGAGAGAGATCTTACCATATACTTACTATAACCCCAGAGAAACAGAAACGATAAATTGCTATCAAAGTGATCAATTTGTTCAATCGTTCTTGCTGCTTCATCAAAGTGATTACTTAGAAATAGATTTCGAGCTAATGTATACTCTGATGACAGGTTCTCTAGAATAATAAGTAGTACAAACAATTCACTTGGATATCGCTCGAACAAGAAATCCGAATTTGGAATAACTCTGAGTTTTGATAAATCAGCATGCATTTCAAAGTCGCTGAGCCTAGAAATGAGAGCTTTCCACCATCCTTATCAGTGTACTGACGACAACAAGCAACGATCTTGAAGGATAGAAATTGCTTGTTGAATCGACACTAAAAGACTCATATCAACATTATGGATGAATCGTCATCTGGCGCATTTTCGGCTGATTGAAGAATCCCCTATTTTGATAATTCACTCTAACAAACAAATAACATAGAGGACATTCTAGAGTAGGAAGAACTCTGACGGATTAGTCGAGTCATCACATTCTGTCCACTGCTACGAAGACTGTGGACACCAGTAAAAGCATTTTGAAGTTCAATGGTCTGCAAGTTTGGCATATCTACTGAACATAACTTCAAGATACCTTCTACCATCCATACTAACAGAACCTATACAAGAAAAGCAGTTGTTACCAGAGGATATAAAAAAGCGCAATGAGGGAAGATCTGTTGATGAAAGAACGAGGGTACTTTACCTTGAAACTTGAAACTATTTCTATACAAATTGATATTACCATTCATTAAAGTGTGTTCTGGATCACCATAGAAGGCGGAGCTTCCCAGTATAATTGATGTGAGAGAAGGTAAATCTAAATTTGAAGGAAACACGCTTCCTTACTTTCAATAGTTCCTTTCTGGATGAATCCGAAACATCCCTTCCCAATCTCCAGCTGTTGGAGCTGAGGGAGATTATGCAGTTCAAACTCCGTACAATTCATAAAACAGTAAGAGTCTTGATACTGATCACCGATCACCAGCTTTCTTAATGAAGGCAGTTCTACGGGAATACTATATTATTTCACTTACTTGTGATATGAAGTTCTGAATATTCACAGAAACTCATTCTCCCTAGAATTACCTCCGTTAGCTGGGGACAGTTCTCCAGCAGGAAGGACCGTCGTTCATTAGAGCGACTGATCTCTCCTCGAGAGAAACAAGAATCATCAATCTGGAGTGATTTCAGAAACTCCATGTGATGAATACGGAGTTGTTGACAATGAATGAAACATCCAGAATGAATATGAATGGATTCGAGAAATGGGAGAATAATGAAATCGATCTCCGTCAATGACAGCTCATTACATGAGTATTCAGGAATCGATGCCACTGCAGCTGCATAAGGAAGTGGAGATCCATTAACAATGAGGGAGTCAAGTTCAATGGAAGAACGAGGTGATGAAGAGCATGTGACACTTGATATCGATTCACTGGAATTACTCAACGTAGTACTGGAGTATGAAGATAATAACTGCTCCAGTTCATCTCCAAGCACTTGATCTAACATATCCATCTCCTCTTCCTCTATTATCACATCTCTCCTCTCTTCTGACTGTTGAGTTGAATGTTGTACAATTGACTGAACTGCTTTGTATCCATAGCCACTCCGTTGTGATTTCATGTCACAACCATACCAAACATGCTCTCCTAACCATCCTCTTTTCCATTCACCTTCAAACTGAATGCTACCATTCTCGTTTAGAAGAGATCCCATTCCTTCAGGAAGATCATTTACCCAGTTCCCTTGATATCGCGGTTGATGATTCACATACCAGATCCCGAAGCCATTACGATGACCGTGCTGATAATTCCCCTTGAATACTAAATCACGGCCATTCACTTCCAATTCTTTTCCTTCTCCATGACGGACATAGTCATGGGATTGAGTTTCTTCATATCCACCAATATAACGACGCGTTCCATTAGAATCAAGTTCAATTAATTGATTATCCTCGAAAAGTTTTGTGCACATAAAGACTTCATCGTTAACATATTCAGAAACTGATGCAACTATCCCCTTTTTGTAGGTTGTTCCAATTCCGGACTTCAGTCCATTTTTAAAGAATCCACGAAACGATAGAAATCCATCTTTATCATATAGTTCACACGGACCAGTAATATTTCCGTGATAATATGTAAACTTCGCTTGAACGACAGAGTAAGGATCGTAAACAACTGCCTCACCCTCACGAATACCTTTTTGGATGGTCATTCGCATTGTCCAGCCATTATGAGTTCCAAGAAACGAAACGACTCCGATTCCAGAAGATGAATCCTCCATTTGAATCGTTCCTTCGTCAAAAGAACTCATATAACCTTCGTCATTGCATTCAAATATGAACCGAATGTTGTTCATATAGAGTTTATTGTTTGACAGTTGTTTTCAATTTGGTAGATTTTTTGTCCTCTTGATTGACAATTATTGACTCTATTTTGAGGCCGCCAATAATGATTTCTTCAATGAGGCAAGAGGACATTATAGAGGAGCTTCTAAAATGTTCTTCACAATTAGAAAATGCGAATTTGAGTGAAGAAAACGAAGATAAGGTGATCCCTATTGGAGGATTGTTAAGAGTAGCTGAAAAGTTTGATTACTCAAATGAATCTCGTCAGTATTCGTGAGGTACTTCTGAAGGTATCGTCACTGTCGCAATTATCGATACTCTTCTCCACTATATGTCAGAATTCAACGGTTGATACGAGCCAATTTGTTGCAATCAAAGCGGCAGTTGAAGTGTAATTGTTGAATGGGATTTAGTCTAGGTTTTATGCACCGTTAGTTTTAACGCAAATGGAAATCAGATTTCTGAACTTGTGCAGACCATTTGTATTGAGATTGACGATTTGACAGGAAATGAAGTGGCTATTATCCTTAATGTTTTCTCACAGTATTTTGACTTTGAAGGGAAACGAACTGCCGGAGTGATGGAGTAGGATTGTCTTTTGATGATAACTATGAGGGAGCAAACGAAATTAGTATTGGATTTGCTTCCTAAACTCTTGACGATGTGTACTTCTACCACATACATTATCGACGCAGAGATTGATGGTGGAGGAATGAGTCTAGCAGATTATCGTGTCGAATTTGATATTATATCTCATTATAGACACGATACATCGATCGAATCATCGAGCGTGAGTGGTTTGATGAGTATCTCTGTTCCATTCTTTCATCGTTACGAGAATGCAAAATTGACGATACTGCTGTGATCTCAATTGTTAATCGCATTAGTAGCCATTTGAACAAACTCAAAGATTCTCTTCTCTCTTCTGTGATCTATCAACTCCTTCTTCTCACTGATGAGGGTTGATCTTTATCGATCAATTGATGAATAGCTGTCTCTCGAGTTGTTCTTATCTCGATCATTATGAACATCCGAAAGAAGTGTAAGAATGAACAGCTCCCATCAGTCATCAACCAATTCGCTTTTGCTCTCAAGAATAGCAACATGCTCTCCAAAGTTTTTATCGAGTTAATGAAGAGTACCATTATTCAACCCAATCCTATTTCCCTGTTAATTCTGCTGGCTCTTACTGTTGTTGACGTAAGATTAGATTCTTTCTGTCATTCCAGAAATACCGTCAAACAATGTATTCATTGTTATTAAGCTGGTTACATGATGAATATACTTCATTCTCTCTCACTTGGAGCTATATGTGGTATGAGAATACAACGGATGGAATCAGTGCCTTGTTTCCTTCTGTTATTGAGATTGTGGAGAATGGGTATTTGGAAGGAGGACAACAATTACTTGACTTTTGTGAATATGTGTGTCGATGGAATGGGAAATGTGAAGGTGAGAATTGAGAACTGAAATAAGTAATAGCTCGCGAACGTGATTGGTTGAATGAGCTAGTAGTGACTGTAATGCTAACTCTGTTTAATCGAGTTCCAGCTTCGCGTATGACAATCTTGAACGAGATTGTGAATGAAGTCAGTGTTTAGGGATGGACTGAGAAGTAGCTCTCTCGACATGAAGTACATGCTCTGTTCTTCAAATTACTCTCTGCTCTCTGTCGTTGCTATACTTCCTTCATTATCGCTAACATAACCACAATCAAAGTACTCTTGTCTGAGTCTATATGAGAATAGGTCCTTGTGAATCGGATCCCTCTGATGACGAGTGAGAATGTCCCTTCACTCATTCAGTGTTTGCATACTATCTTGCCATCACGACCGGATTTGATGGATGTATTGATTATCTTGCTAAAGAAGGTATCTTTAGTTCCTTCTGTCTTGTCTAGTGTTGTTATCAATCTGATGAGAATGTTCGGATGTGTGGGATAGCTGGATTGGTTGAGCTTGTATGTAAAAGTACGCCACCATCATCAGATCTTTCAACTATCTCTCTAACACAATTAGGAATGCCTTCTCTGGAAGTTACACCGTAGATTCCAATCATTTCTCTTATTTTTAGTAACTCTCTTCCTCAAACAACAATTGAAGATGCAATGAATCTCATTCATCGATACAGTAATACGACCACAGGTATTCATTCCTTCTCTCATGCTCGTTTCTATCGTCTTTTACTTCGACTATATCTTGAAGCCTCCATGTCACGTTCTCGGATTCTCCAGATTTGCATAACCAAACTCCATTCCTTCGTTCCACAGTCTCCCTCTTCTTCTCTGAGTCAGCGTGTCCGCCTTGAAGAGTCGTGTGGAAATGGAGTAATTGTTCAACCTCTCCATCATTTGCTGGCAACAGTTGCTTTGATCCTCCATCCATCCTCTCAACCACGTGTGGCCTCTCAGAGAGATGAATCTCGCCTCCAGGAGTTGACTCTGGAGTTCAATCAGATCATCGAACAACTAATCCATACGGCTACAGAGGAATTTCAGTTAGATAAGAGTTCTTCCTTTGCTGTTAGTGAGAATGAGGGGAGAACAAATCTATGTAAACGATTACTCCTTGTAAGTATGTATCTAACTGTGATCTATGTGCGAACCACGGGAATTCAGCGAATTCATCGGAAGAGTTCACCTGATGATGGAATGCGAGTGTTGATGGCAGGTCAGATAGTAATGGTTCTCAATAACATCACGGTAAGTGGATAGTTGTGTACTTGATTGGAAGAAGCTCAATCGATTGATAGGAGAGAAGACAAAGGATCCTTATTACAAGCAGATCACTGATGTGGCAACATTCAGACCTGCCTTACAAGGATTATTAGGGTTACTAATTGAATGCGTATGAGATGAGAATAGTGTAAGATCTAGAGAGCAGAGGGAAGTGATAATGATTTTGTACGAGCTGTGGATGGGATTCTGGATGATAGTGGAATGATGGAATGGATTGTGGAGTGTTTGAAATGGAGTGTGAATGAATTTGAAATCTCTCCCTTGAAAGTGAGAGAAAACCGAGAATATTGTGAGTATTTACGATGTATCTGCGGTTATGCTTATAAGCTTCACTTGTTCTATTTATTGCGTATCATTGATGATTGATTTCTATTTAGAATCACATCGACTCACCTCCACTCTATCACCCAAACTATTATCTCTCATACCTCTTGCTTTTGAGCGCATTAAAGAGGGATGTTTGGTACGTTTGTATCCTGGAATTGAAGAAGATATTGGAGCTGATATGAACGGAGATTGGAAAATTCTTGAGAGAATCTGTTTAGATTTGCTTCTTGAGAACAATGCAATTAGTATTGAAGAACTGATTAGTGGAATAGAAGTACAACTATCATATGATATGAAGTGTAGAATCAATTGACCCAATCATCTCATAAAGTCGTGGATCATTTAGGTACATGGTTAGGCTTATTATTAAGGTATTGTGATCGGAATAATCCAGTTGTCTTAGCATTCGAGACATGGTTGAATTCCTATATGAAGAAGTCGAATACACCTCAATCAGCTCTTCCAATCCTGCTACCGTGTTCATGTACTCTTTGTATTCGAACAGCGAATCCATTTGAGAGGCTCATATTGATAAGCGAATCAATTCAGAATGTCATCAATCATTCACCAACACAGGATACTTCACCTGTCATCATTACCCAAGGTAGAATTGAATGGATTGATTTCAGTACAGAGACTGCTACTGTAGCTGTAACGGTCTTGATGAACGCTCTCTCATTGGTTCTCGATCCTCTCTCTCATATCCTTGTTACTTCCAAATTGTACATTGTCAAAAATGCGGCTGAACAGGATCGTTTGAGTCAGTTGTTACCAGCCTATTACGAGCAGTGGCGAAGGAAAGCAATAAAAATATGTGGTTCTTTGATACAAGTAGCTTCTGTACTGAGTCCTTTGGTAGAATGCCAGTTGGAAGTAACAGCGGCTGAATCTGTATTGGAAGTATTAAAAAGCTTTTATGGCTTGGTTGATTTGAGTGTGAAACAACTTGCTATAGCCGATGCAGATTGTCCAATCCAATCACTGTCGCAACTAGTTGAAAGAGTGTCCTATCACCTTACACCGAACATCTATTCTATGATTCATGGGCTGCAAAAAGCAGAAAAGAAAGATTCTCATATGAAGAAGCAGGCCAAACTAATTCCAGATTTAATTTACTCTATTGAGCAATTTGAAGCAACGTTAGTACAAATCAGCAAGAAAACGAAAGGTAATGTGAATCTCACTATGTATGTTCGTCGCTCAACAGCTCGTGACTTTCGAATTGATACTAATGTTCTGAGCAGAAAAATCGAAGCAAAGGAAAATGACGAAATCGAAAGTGATACGAAGCGTCGAAAAGTTGATGAAACGGTTAATAGTATGTAAGCGTACGTTGTTGTTTGTTTTTAGGAATAAACACTTAATCCTAATCAGTGTTTATTTCCAGAACTATATGAAGAAAAGGATTGTAACTTCATTATAGTTTCGAAACCTCTCTAATAAATGCTAGGATTAGCAATGTCAATCACATGGGAAATATCGATAAAAGACTCGGAACAAAAAGAGAAACCCTATATAGACAAAGAAAAGGGTGAAAAGAGCGATAGAAACAAAGTTCCGATAAAAGAATTTCGAAAACACAATTATTCGGCAGAAATAGTGGTGACATGATTCTAACCGTTTTCTTCAATTCACCACATATTCCATCAAGTTTTTCTTATGAATAAGATAGTTGTGGTTTTAGTTGTTTGTAACTTGTTTTGGTTTGTTCTTATATGTAGTACTAGCTCTAACTAGGGCTGTTGACTGTGCGGTGGATCAACACCATGTTTACATTACCAAGACATCAAAAACATATTCTGATGAAGAGGAAGTGCATATTTTAGGTGTTGGGGTGACTACCCTTATGTTCCGAAACTTCCGACCTAACCAAGTTCAAGTTCTAGATGGATGTATTGGAAAGACTTTGAATGACCAATACACGCTTTCTTTACGTGATTATGGTTATGATTCTTGGGATGAAGGTTCCATGGTTGATGTCAGAAATGACTATGGAGTTAGTGTGTTTAACGGAAGAATGACTGATACAAGAATGGAGTCAATACCCCTTTCTCTTTATGCTCCAATTACTCCCTTGACTGCATGGCAGTTTTCTCTGAACGCACCTCAAGCTGATTGGACTGAAGTGTCTGCCATTGTAGATGGATGGGATGAATACATCAAAGGTAATTGGACTGAAAGTGCTAGTGGAACTCAGTACTTCCGAACAAGTGTGAGAGTAATGACGAATCTGGCTGCTTATGATCTTCGTGTGCGTTATATCTCAGGTGTGATCATTTATGTGAATGGAATTGAAGTATATCGTGATAACATGGCTGATGGATTGGTTGATGCGACTACATTGGCTACTAATAGTTATAATTCTGAAGTAGTTCGTGGTGTGGTTCGTTCTGGAATGGATCTTCTGAATCCTACTGCTGTGATTGCTGTTGAACTTCATTTCACAAGTAATGAATCTCGTGAAGTGACTTTCGAAGCTATTCTATCTCAGATGGCAAGTGCTTCTGTGAACTCTAATTGTTATATGTTGTCTGAGTATAGTGTGACAAGTCCTCATGGAAGTACAAGTGATTTGACGGATATGAATATGAATACTGTATTCTCTACCACATCTGATTTGATGAGTGTTTCATATTCATGGAGTGATTTGAGAGTGATTGTTAATGGATGGAAGTTTGGAGTGGGTTCAGATACAACAATTGCTCCTACGAGTTTTATGTGGAGTGGTTCAATGTCGAGTGGAAGTGAGATGACTGAAGTGGGTTCGATTAGTATGAGTGGATACAATGCTAAGACTTATTATACAACGAATTCTGTATCTTCAGATGCCACATATGGCTACTATACAATCCAAATGGGATCTTCAGGTAGTTCGATTGGATTGAGTGGTTTGTATCCTATGATATGTTCTCAAATGGTTCCTTCTTCAATTGAATATCCTAAGAATTCATATTCAATCATGCGAGGTGTTGAAGTTGTATCGATTGTTCCTGGTGTGAGTGGTTTTGTGAATTGTAGTAGTACTCCTGTTCTTCCTGATGGATTGAGACTTAGTTCAGACTGTCGTATTGAAGGTACTAGTTTTGTAACTGGAACGAATGAATATACTGTGTCAGGATGGATCATGGAACAGATTGTTTCTTCTGTGATCAGTATTTCAATTGAAACTTGTGTTGGAACTGTGATTTCAATTCATCGTGAAGGAGGTGTGGAAGGTGAAGGAGTGAGTATTCGTTCTTCGACTAGTTCTGTTTTCCATAGTACTGCTGAGGGTTCTTGGGATGAAACATTGTGTTTGCCTCTTGGTCAATACACGATTGTGATGACAAGTTCTGGTTCTGCTTGGGCTCCTTCTTCTTCTTTGTCTGTGTATTCTCTGATTGGTCTTAGTGATTCTGTACTGATTGCAAATGTTCATTTGGATCCTGCTGGAGGTGCTGAATCTTCTGTTCCTCTTTCTCTGTTGTTCCCAATTGAAGTTGGATCGAATTGGAAGTATAATGATCTTGGTGTGGATTGGAAGGAGAATGATGGTGAATCATGGTCTGAATCAACAGGTGGACAATTCCCTATTACAAGTCGTATTCAGACTTATAAGAAGATGATTTCATTGAGTGAATCTTTGGCAAATGAAGGAATGGAACTATCTGTTCGTTATCAACATGGATGTGTTGTGTTAGTGAATGGAGAAGAAGTGTTCCGTGATGGAGTGAATGGAGTGATTAGTTCTTCTTCTATTCCTTCTCATAGTTATGATTCTGTAATGCCTCATGTGATTACTCTTTCTGGTTCTGTTTTCATGAGTGGAACGAATGTGATTACAATTGTGTTAGTGAACACAGCTGAAGGTGAATCGACATTCAATGGAGTAATGCGAGTTGTGGGAAATGGAGAGAGTCGATTATTGGATCATAGTGTGACAACAAGTGGAATGAGTGTTGAAGGAGATTTGACAAGTGGTCGATCAGGTATAAGAGTGAGTGGTAATTGTGAATCTAATGAGATTGTAATCAGTTTTAGTAATCATTTTGAGAGTATTCAGAAGATTGAATTGTTTTATGATTCAAATGAGTACTCATATCCTTCATCTCTTCAAATTGAAGGTCGTCGAACATCAAATGATTCATGGAACACTTTGATGAGTGTAGGATGGATGAATCGTGAAGTTGATGTGAACATGGGTGAGATTGTGATTGGTTCTCCTTCTCCTTATGGAATGTATCGGTTATCAAATCTATCTTCAGATGAATGTGAATGGATTTTAACTGGATTGAATCTGAAGATGAGTTCTCTTCCTACAAGTGTGACTCCATTATCATATCCTCCTCTCTCGACTTCTCAATTCCTTGATGTGAGTGTTTCTCCTGTAACTGCAATTGGTTATACTGAGTTTGCATTGAATGGAAATGTTCCTAATGGATTGAAGATTGATAGTGTGAGTGGAGTGATCTCAGGAGTGATTCGAGTGAGTGGTTCTATTAGTATTGGAGTGAGTGCTATTCGTATCACAGATGGAGAGAGAGTGTTTACAGTATGTGAAATGAATGTGAGTGTGTGTAACGGATCAGTAATTGGAGTAACAGTAATGAGTGATGTTGATGTGAATGTGAGTATAATGAGAGGAGAAGAAGAGATTGTGAGTTACAATGATGTTCGATATGGATTGAGAGCTGTGACTCATCATGTATGTGTTAGTTATGATACGTACAGATTGAGAATTGTTAGTGTGAATGGTATTCCTTCTCCTCTATCAAGTATGTATGCAATCACAATGATGGAAGAAGAATTGGATTTGAGTCGTGGTGTGATAAGTAGTAACGATATGAGTGTTGAATTCTGTTCATTGGATCCTATTGCATCAAATGTGAATGGTTGGAAGATGAGTGAAAGTGTGAGTGAGGGTTGGATGAATGAATCATTTGATGATGCTTCATGGAGTGTGTTGAATGATGATGTGATTCCAAAGACTACGACAAGTTATCTTCGTCGAGTATTGAGTGTGAGTGATGTGAATGCTTATCCTGTACTGAACTTACGAATGCGATATAATGGAGGAGTGATTGTGTATTTGAATGGATTGAAAGTGGGTCGTTTCAATCTCCCTTCATCTGTGAATCATTCAACCAGTCCTTTATCAAATGAAGAAGTTGAATCGAATTTCCATATTCTGTTGTCAAGCACAGGTCATTCTGGTGACAATGTGTTGTGTGTTGAGTTCCATCATGGTTCTGCGAGTTCATCTGTTTTATCATTGAATGGAGGATTGAGCATGGGAGAAGTAGCTGTTGTGAGTGATAGTTGGAATGATGATGGAAGTGTGGCTAATTTGGAAGGAAGTTTGTTCAATGTGGTGATGATTGTTCCTTCAAATTCTGGTAGTTTGGAGTATTCCTTGACTGCTAATGTGAATGATCTGAGTGGTGTGATTGGTTCTGTGAATGAATCTGTGAATGGTCCTATATCGATGGATGTTGTGATGATTCCTGGAGCTACATTCACTAGTAGCTCATCGATTCCTTTATCGATGACTATCTATGGATTCAATCGAAATGTGATTTCAAGTGGAATGTGGTTAGATGAGTCTGGTAATACTGTGATATCTGGTTTGAGTCGTTTATCGAGTGGTTCTCATGAATTGCATCAAGATGTGATATTGTCTGGTATTACAGAGAATGCTCTGATTGAAGTGGATATATCTTGTGATAATTGTGAAGTGAGTGTGAGCATAAACAATCATTTGATTGAATCATTTGGTTCAAATGCTGTGAAGAAGGTATTTGTAAGTACGATGTTGGATCACTATGTGAGTGGATTGAATACGATCAGTGTGTCAATCTCTTCTGTTGCTGATGAATCTGTATTCTCTGGAAGTATTCGTTATGTTGCTTCTCATACTCGTTTGATGGATGGAAGTGCTACGATCACTCCAAATCCTTTGGGTCCTGTTAGTTATTTGACTGATAATGATGTGAGTACTACTGTAGTGGTTCGTAACACTTGTGTTGGAACTGTGATTGAATGGAGTTATGCTGATGGTGTGAAGGTTCCTGTGAATGAATATTGGATGACGAATGGTAATACTTGCAACATCTATGCTCCTTCTGGTTGGAAAGTATATGGAAAGGAAGGAAATGACTGGATAATGCTTCAAGAGATTGAAGAAACAGCCTTTACTGCTTATACTCAAACGAAGACATTCAATTTCCCCAATACTGTTGGTTATTCTAGTTTGAAGTTAGAAGTGACCAATTGTACCAATCGTCCTCTGTCAATTCGTGAGGAGGAATGTCTGGGTAGTTCTTTCGAGATAGCTGAATTGGGATTCAGTGCGAAGGCAAGTGAGGGTTATTGTGTTCGTGATGGTGAATATGGTCCTGTGGCTTCAGGTGAAGTATCGAGCATTGATTGTCCTCCTCTGTACAGTGGAACGATTTCTCGTGAGTGTGTAAATGGAATCTTTGGTGATCCTGTGCGGAATTGTAGTGCGATTGCTCCTACAGTGAGTTTGAGTGTGACAGAGTTCAATGGAGTAATGGGTCGTTCAATCAGTCCTATTGAACCTGAGATTGTTGGAGTTGAATATGTTGTCTCAATTGATCCTTCTCTTCCTACTGGATTGAGTGTTGATTCTGAGACTGGTGTGATTTCTGGTATTCCTATTGTTGCATCTCCTGTTACGAGTTACACTCTGACTGTGATGAATGAAGGTGGTTCTGATTTTGTGACATTTACTCTTATGATCGAACAAGGTCCAATGAATTGTGAAGCTGATGGTGATTATCCTGCCGTTGATAATGGTGAAATCTCTTCGATTGGTTGTCCTGAATACTATGAAGGAACGATTGAGAGACTTTGTACAAATGGAGTGTTGGGTGAGCCTATGAACAACTGTACGCTCTTAGAACCTATCATTATGTTGCAAGAGACTCAGTTCTCCTTTATTATGGACCAAGCGATTACTCCTATTGAGCCTGTGATAGCTGGAGCTGAATACAGTGTATCCATCACTCCTTCTCTTCCTACTGGATTGAGTGTTGATTCTGAGACTGG
>JABLTK010059811.1_pt1 | contig 29693 bp, 24 predicted proteins | sample 7160131 | NCBI WGS metagenome assembly JABLTK01 (sample SAMN14651221, study PRJNA627086) | human gut metagenome | isolation source: feces | host: Homo sapiens
GGCTTTAATATAAGTAATGTCGCTAACCCACACAAGATTAGGAGCTTTCTGATTAAATTTCTGCTGCAGATGATTGCAGCAAGCTTCGGTATCAGAAGAACTGCTGCGGATAACAGGTTTATCTGTAGACATTTTTGGCAATTGCAATTGTTTCATCAAGCGGTACACTCGTCCGACACTGATGTTTATGCCATAATCACGCTGAAGAACATAGGTAATTTTGTAAGCGCCGAGCCGTTTGTTGTAATCAGCATAGATATGAAGAATTAAAGAAGCAATATATTGATTTTCTTTAATTCGCGGAGAGGGTTCAGCATAGAAGTGCTTGTAATAGGTACCCTTGTTTACTCTGAGAAGGGGCAATCCCTCATTTTGGAGTAAATTTTGAGGTTTACACAAAATGAGGGATTGCCCCGTTTAAAAAGCATTACGGGGTATCTCCTCACAAAAAGTTCGGTTAAAATCTCGTAGCAGCCTTGCCGTATATTTTTCATTTTCCAATAGCTACTTTCAAACCTTCAATAGCTACATTTTTGTTTTCAATAGCTACTTTTTCAGGCTCTTTTTTTGCTTCGGCCAGAACGGATTTAATTATTCCGAGCATAAATTCGATAAATTCAGTAGAGTCACAACTTTCGTTGCATTTGTTAATTACCTTGTAATATTCCTCCTGATAGCGGTAAATCATAGACTCTATCGGAAGCCAGGCAAAAACGGGGTTCCACTTTGAGAGAATCAATGTATGCCAAAGCCTTCCGCACCGCCCGTTTCCATCCAAAAACGGATGTATTAATTCAAACTCATAGTGAAAAACGCATGATTTAACCAATGGGTGAAGCTTACTGTTTTCTGTCCAAAGCAGCAAATTCCGCGGTATGGCAAAGTATTTCGTTTGTAATCGTAAACTTTGGATCCATACTGTCTCCTATTTTCCGAAAGCAATATTTATTTTCTATAATACCGTGTTGTATTTATATTCAATAATTTGTATATGTCCGTATGTACGGCGGTTTTGGCGTTTTGAGGTTAAAATTCGTTCGGGACACATCTTTAAGGTGATATAAAAAATTTAAGCAGCGTAACGAATGCGCTTGCCGAGGAATCGGCCGTCCGCGGAACGGATGCGACGGGGATTGCGTACAACCTGAAAGGAAAGCTGCATATCGACAAGAACTCAAAATCGGCGTATGATATGACATTTAAGCATAGCGATAAAATTGTTGCTTTAGTCGGGCATACAAGACATTCGACGCAGGAAAGTGAAAAAAGCAACTTCAACAATCACCCGTTTTACGGAAGGTGTGAAAACACAAAATTTGCCCTTGCACATAACGGAGTTTTGATTAATGATAAGGAGTTGAAGAGAAAGTACAAGCTGCCCAAGACGAAGATTGAGACCGACAGTTACGTTGCCGTGCAGATGATAGAGAATGCGAAAAAACTTGACTTCGACAGTTTGAAGTTTATGGCGGAGAGCGTCGAGGGAAGTTTTAACTTTTCGATTATTGACGGCCGTAACAGTCTGTGGCTCATTAAGGGTGACAACCCGCTCCATATCCTGAACTTTCCGAAAGAGAAGATGTATGTTTACGCCAGCACGGAGGAGATTCTTTGGCGTGCCTTAATCGAAACGGAAATATTTGAAAGTATTAAATCAGGCAGCTACGAACAAGTGAAAATCAGCGGCGGTGATATACTTCGGATTTCGGCGGACGGAGAACTTGAATATGCTAAGCTTAATTACACGGACTATTCCGGATTCGGCTATTGTAACTGGTGGAATTACGGAACCGGTTACGGAGCAGATAAGGAATACAACGATATTTATATCGAGGATTTAAAGTCAATAGCCGCATATCAAGGCATTCTTCCGGAGCACATCGATTTTATGCTGTCGCAAGGCTTCACCGTTGACGAAATCGAAGAATATCTCTATTGCTGTGAGTGAGGGGGTGGACCGAATGAACATACTTAAAGCGGCACTTATGATAGTAACCGTGCTTTTACAGCTCTGTGACCTTGATGATGAATAACATATGGGGAGAGCGGACATATATTGGACAACTTAATATTGTTAATCCAATTCTAAATACGAAACAATGTAAATCTGTATTTAGGATTTTAATTTGACAAATCAAATACTTTATAGTATAATGATAGTATTAAAATAATATAATATTTGTATAATTATACTATATGAGGTGAGCTTTATGAATATCAGACCATCTGCGGCGATACGCAATAACTATAACGAAATATCTCAATTCTGTAAATCAACAGGAGAGCCTGTGTATTTGACCAAAAACGGCGAAGGCGACCTTGTTGTTATGGATATTGACAGCTTTTCGAAACGAGAAAAAATGTTAAAATTGCGTGAAGAGCTTATTGCGGTTGAAGAAGATAGGCTTATGGGCAAAACCGGATATTCGGCAGAGCAGTTGAGTGATATGTTGGACAAGGTTATATTGGAGGCAGAAAATGCAAAATAACAGATATAAGGTTATCTTTTCTGAGCGAGCCTCTGAAATGCTCTTGAAACACATAAGATTTATGGCAAATGTTTCAATCTCTGCGGCAAAAAATTTAAAGGGAGGAATAATGAAGGCTGTGCAGGAGATAGCCAATATGCCAAACAGCAATCCGTGGCTTATCGATGAATATATTCCCAAATACAAATACCGTAAAAAATTAGCAGAAAAACGTTACTTGCTAATTTATCAAGTCAAAGACGACACAGTTTATATCGAGTATATTTTAGATTGCAGACAGGATTTTAATTGGTTGGCGTAACGCTGCTTCCGCGGACAGGTGTTTTCTATGAATTTTATGTTGGAAAACAGCGCAATTATCAGTTCTTTTCATTTTCGGATTGGGAGTGCGGACATATATTGGACAACTTATATTGTTAATCCGAGGCAATGTCCGCACTCCTTCTTTAAATAACGCTTAAAAGCCGTATGAGAAAAACTCTGCACGGCTTTTTTGAATGTATTAGTGTATCAGTCGTATTTCCCGATGCCTGATTATGTTGTAAAGGTTCTGACTCTTTTCCGATAGGCGAGGGGCGTTTCCTCAAATAGCTGACGGAATCGCCTTGAAAAATAGAATTGGTCGCAGAAGCCGAGTGCTCCGCTTATCTCTTTGACCGACATAGACGACTTGGTGAGCAGAATTTCCGCTTCAAAAAAGACCTGTTTGTCTATGTACTTGCCTATCGGAATCCCAACCTCGCGCCGAAATTTTTTTGCCAGCGTGTTTTTTGACATAAATAAGCTGTCGGCTATTTCTTCGGTGGTGAGCTGAATCGAAAGGTTTGATTTTATATACTCGATGGTTTTTATTATTTCGGGTGACAGAGCCGACCCGATTTTAGTTTCATTCGGCTGAAGAGCCAAAAGAATCTGAATTGAACGGCAGATTTCAAAGCGCAGGTTCATTTGGTCGGTCAGTTTACCGCTGAAGTACATATCGGTCATCGCTCTTATTTTTTTAAGCGGAATTTTGGCTTCGGCGCATACAGCGCCGCGGAGCAGGTCATACCCGCTCGGCGAATCAATATTAATATGAAAGTACAGATGTTCTAACTTATCAAAACAGCGGCAGGAATATCTTGTGCCGAGTGGGATAAGATATAAATTCCCCGGCACGAGAGGCATCTCGCCGCTTTTGTATTTTATCAGTCCCGCGCCGTCGGTTATATAATAAAGCCGTGAAAACGGCGAGCAGACATAAGGGTTGTTCCATTCCTCGCCCACACAGGCAAAACCGCTGTCGGCTATATTTATTTTATATTGTTCAAACACGTCTTTTATGTATGTCGCCTTTTTAATATTCATACTAAAAACTCCATATTTTCAACTTAAAAGTGAATTGTAATATATCTTGTTAAATGCTATACTTCTATTATATAATAAATAATTATAAAAATCAATACAATACCAAAAAAGTTATAAATTTACCGGGAGGAAAATTAAATGTTAAAACCAAAAATCGGGATACGTCCCGTAATCGACGGACGCTGGGGCGGCGTTAGAGAAAGTCTTGAAGAAAAAACAATGAATATGGCAAAGGCGGCGGCAGAGCTGATTTCCAAAACTCTGCGTTATCAGGACGGAACCCCTGCCGAATGTGTAATCGGCTGTACCACTATCGGCGGCGGCGCCGAGGCGGCAATGGTAGCTGAACAGTTTGCAAAAGAAAATATCGTTGCAACGCTTTCCGTTACACCCTGTTGGTGCTACGGCAGCGAGACAATGGACTTAGACCCCAAAACAATCAAAGCGGTATGGGGCTTTAACGGAACGGAAAGACCGGGCGCGGTATACCTTGCGGCGGCAATGGCGGCACACGCCCAGAGAGGGCTTCCCGCATTTTCTATCTACGGTCACGATGTTCAGGACGCGGCAGACAACGAAATTCCGTCCGATGTTGCTGAAAAGATAGTTCGCTTTGCACGCTGTGCGCTGGCAGTTGGTCAGATGAAAAACAAGGCGTATGTCAACATCGGCGGTATTGCTATGGGAATCGCAGGCTCATTCTGTGATGCGGATTTTATGCAGAAGTATTTGGGCCTTCGTGCCGAGTGGGTTGACCTCACCGAGGTTTTAAGAAGAATTACGCTTGAAATATATGATAAGGACGAGTACGAGAAGGCTCTTAAATGGGTTAAAGAAAATTGCAAAGAAGGGTTTGACAAGAACGCGGGCAAGAACTTCCCCGAGATTATAACAAAATCAAAGGTTGTTCCTGCGGATAAGGACTGGGAGTTTATTACGAAGTTTACAATCATCGTCCGCGATATACTTTTCGGAAACCCAAAGCTTGGCGAGATGGGCTGGCACGAAGAGGCTCTCGGCAGGAACGGAATTGTCGGCGGCTTCCAGGGACAGAGAATGTGGACGGACTGGCTGCCTAACGGCGACTTTACCGAGGCGATTATGGCGTCAAGCTTTGACTGGAATGGCAAAAAGGCTCCGTTTGCATTCGCAACGGAGAATGATACGCTAAACGGAATTTCGATGCTGTTTGCAACGCTTCTTACGGGTAAGGCTCCGTGCTTCCACGATGTTCGTACATACTGGTCGCCCGAGGCGGTAAAGCGCGTCACGGGAAAAGAGCTTGACGGCAAGGCGGCAAACGGAATTATGCACCTTATCAACTCGGGCGCAACGGCGCTTGACTGTACGGGTGCGGCAAAGGACGAAAACGGAAACGGAACGGTAAAAGAGTGGTGGAATATGACGGACGCGGATATAGAGGCTTGCCTCGGCGCAACCGATTGGTGCAGAGCCGATTATGAATACTTCCGCGGCGGCGGCTTCTCGTCACACTTTAAGACCGAAACAGAGATGCCGATAACGATGATAAGAGTAAATCTGATAGACGGCGTAGGCCCTACAATTCAGATTGCCGAAGGTTATACGGTGACGCTTCCCGATGATGTTCATAATGCACTTGACAAGAGAACCGACCCGACCTGGCCGACAACTTGGTTTGCACCGATTTTGACGGGCAAGGGGGCGTTTACCGATGTATATTCCGTTATGGCAAACTGGGGCGCAAACCACGGCGTAACGGTAGGAGGTCACATCGGCGCGGACGTCTTGACGCTTGCTTCTATGCTTCGTATCCCCGTTTCTATGCACAACGTTGACGAGGCGAAGATATACAGACCTCAAAGTTGGGCGGGCTTCGGTAAGGGTGATGACTCAACCGCAACGGATTACCGCGCTTGCGCCGCTTACGGACCTTTATATAAATAAGGGGGATTTTTAATGAATTATTATCTTGCGATAGACCTCGGCGCGTCAAGCGGACGGCATATCCTTGGCCGATACGAAGGCAGCGAACCCGTTATAGAAGAACTGCACCGTTGGGAAAACGGTGCAGTCAGGAACGGGAAAAGTCTGTGCTTGGAGGTTGACCGGCTTTTCGGCGAAATAAAGAGCGGCCTTAAAAAATGCACGGAGGTCGGCAGAGTTCCGATAAGTATCGGAATCGACACCTGGGGCGTTGACTTTGTTCTGATAGACAAGGACGGCAAAAGAATAGGCGATGCGGTTAGCTATCGCGATACCCGAACCGAAAAAGCGATGCCCTATGTTCACGGCATAATTTCGGATGAAGGGCTGTATTCAAGAACGGGAATTCAAAGTCAGTCGTTTAACACGGTATATCAGCTTGCGGCGCTTAAGCTTGATGACCCGACCGCACTTGATGAGGCAGAGCATATGCTGCTTCTGCCCGACTACTTTAACTACCTGCTTACAGGCAAGATTATGACAGAGTATACAAATGCGACAACCACAGGACTTATAAATGCAAAGACGGGTGACTGGGACGATGAGATTATCGAAAGGCTTGGCCTTCCGCGGAGGATATTTACCGAAATTTATAAGCCGACAACGGTTGTGGGGCGTATGAAGGACGATATAGCGGACGAGATTGGTTTTAACGCCGATGTAGTGATGACCGCGTCACACGATACCGCATCGGCGATTATGGCTGTTCCCGAAGAGAGTAAAGACGGAATTTACATAAGCTCGGGAACTTGGTCGCTTATGGGAATCAGCACCGATAATGCCGATTGCTCACGGCGGTGCGGAGAGCTTGGCTTTAGCAACGAGGGCGGTTTTGACGGAATAAACTGTCTGAAAAATATAATGGGGCTGTGGATGATTCAGCAGGTCAGACACGAATATGACGATAAATATTCGTTTGCACAGCTTTGCGAGATGGCTGAAAAATCCGAAATCGAGAGCGTTGTGGATTGTGATTCGGACGAGTTTATGTCGCCCGAGAGTATGCGCGGGGCGATAGACAAGTATTGCTCGGATAGAAATTTGCCAAAGCCCGAAACTCCGGGAGATTATGCAAAGGTAATCTATACAAGCCTTGCCAAATGCTATTCCGGCTGTGCCGACCGCCTTGAAGAATTGATGGGAAGAAAGTATGACCGTATACAAATCATCGGCGGCGGTTCAAACGCGGTGTATCTTAACAAGCTGACCGAGAGGTTCAGCAAAAGGACGGTCTGCGCGGGACCTGCGGAAGCCACCGCGATAGGAAATATAGCCGCGCAGAGACTTGCGGCAGAGAAGGAGAGATAAAAATGAATATACTTAAATCAAAGGCGATAGAGGCATTTGTAAACGTAGCCGACCTCGGCTGGAAGATGGGCTGGCACGAGATAAACGGCGGAAATATGTCTTACAGAATGACAGAGGAAGAGGTAGGCGAAGTTAAAGATAACTTTAATTTTGACGGCGACTGGAAGGAGATAGGGACAGGAGTGGCTGTCCCCGATTTTGCGGGGCAGTTCTTTATAATTACGGGAAGCGGAAAGTATTTTCAGAACGTAAAAAGAAATCCCGAGGACTCAATCTGTATAGTGACGGTGGATGATTCGGGGAAGAATTATAAGGTTGTGTGGGGACTTGTAAACGGAGGCAGACCGACAAGCGAGATTTCGACGCATCTGCTGACGCACAGCATAAAAGCAAAGGCAACGGACGGAAAGGCGCGCGTGGTCTATCATTCGCACCCGAAGTATACAAATATACTGACCTATATTCTTCCGCTTAAATCCGAGGTGTTCACACGCGAACTGTGGGAGATGATGACCGAATGTTCGATAGTCTTTCCGAAAGGCGTCGGGGTAATGGAATGGAAGGTTCCGTGCTGCGCCGAGATAGGAATAGCAACGGGCGAGCTTATGCAGAAGTATGACGCGGTAATATGGGCGCATCACGGACTTGTATGCAGCGGCGAAACGCTTGATATGGCATTTGGTGTGATGCACACAATCGAAAAGGCGGCGGAGATGCTTGTAAATGTGATGCAGCTCGGCGGGAAGAGACAGACTATAACTCCGTCGGATTTTAAAGAGATTGCGCACGATTTTAACTTAAGCTTTGACGAAAAGTTTTTGTATGAGAAATAAATAACGGTAAATTTATTTATAATATGGTTGCGGTGATGCCTGCGATTATGATAAAATATGTTATATTAACATAAAAATGATGAAGAAACAGGTGGGTATATGAATAATAACTTATGGCACGGTTATAGACAAGAAGAATTTGAGTTTAAAGGGAAAAGGGCGATTCTTGTGTTTCCCAAAACGAAAGAAAACAACGGAAGCTGGCTTTTAAAGACCGAATATTGGGATGCGTTTCCGCAAGTTGAACTTGCGATGCTTGAAAGAGGATTCCACCTCGCTTATCTTGAAAACCTGTCAAGATTTGCAACAAAAGAGGATTGTGACAGAAAAGCTGAATTTGCGGATTACCTTGCAGGCAGATTCGGACTTAAACAAAAGTGTGTTCCTGTTGGGTTCAGCTGTGGAGGGGCGCACGCGATAAACTTTGCCGGTTTTTATCCGGAGTATGTTTCCTGTGTATTTATAGACGCACCTGTTTTGAATTTCTGCGACTATCCGGGAAGGCTTCCGGCTGACAGGTGTGAAAATGTGTGGGAGAATGAGTTTGTTAAGGCATATCCCGAAATCACCAGAGCGGGATTGCTAAACAACTTTCCTTTTCACCCGTTAAACCGCACTAAGGCTCTGCAGGAGAACAAAATCCCGATTATTATGCTCTACGGAACCGAGGACAAGACGGTAAACTATGAGATGAACGGAAGGCTGCTTGAAATGGAATATGAGAAATGCCCCGAATTCCTTACGGTCATACCGAGAAACCTTCAAGGGCATCATCCTCACGGAGGGCTTAAGGATATAACGCCTATAGTTGATTTTATTATAAGGAATACAGAAAAATAATAATTTAAGTATTATTAATGAATGAAATAAGGAATGTTACAATGAATTTTGATTATTTAAAAAACTTTATGGATAATTTGACGGCGTGGAGAATCCCGGGAAATTCAATCTGCGTTTATTGTGATAACAAAGAGGTTTTCAGATACAGTTCGGGATATAATGATGTGGAAAACGGAATAAAAATGAACGGAAGCGAGCTGCTTAATATTTATTCCTGTTCAAAGGTTGCAACGGTAACAGCCGCCCTTCAATTATATGAGCAGGGTAAGTTCCTGCTGAATGACCCGTTATACGAATATATTCCCGAATTTAAAGAAATGAATGTTATCGATAAGAGTAACGGCTCAATTAGAAAAGCCGATAATCCGATAACCGTCAAGAACTTATTTACTATGACGGGCGGATTTGACTATAATATTAATTGCAGAGCAATAGAAAATGCCAAAGCGGAGACCGATGGCAGAATGGAGATTAAAATGAATAATGAATACAAAGATAAAGCGCGAAAAATCGTAAAAAATCTTACGCTGAAACAAAAAATAGGATAACTGAATCAAGAGCTTTTTAATGGAAAAAATGCGGAAGAACTGAAAGATAAAATACGCCATGGAGAAGTCGGTTCAATAATTCTCGCCTGCTCGGCAACAGCCGGAAATGATAAACAATATCGTGGATATGTGAACTATATAAATGATATTCAGCGAACAGCCGTAGAAGAAAGTGAAGCCAAAATACCGATTATTTTTGGGCGTGATGTTATCCACGGGCACAGAACCGTTATGCCGATACCGCTTGCTCAAACAGCAACATTCAATCCGGAATTGACAAAAAAGCATATCGCTGCGTTGCGTTAGAGGCGGCAAATGATGGGGTGCACTGGACATTTTCGCCGATGATTGATATTTCGCGCGACCCAAGATGGGGAAGATGTATAGAAGGAATTGGCGAAGATCCGTATTTGGGTGAAAAAATGGCGGAGGCTGTTGTAAAAGGTTTTCAGGGAGAAGATTATTCCGCACCGGAAAACATTGCTGCTTGCGCAAAGCATTATATAGGTTACGGAGCGGTAGAGGGCGGTCGTGACTATAATGTTGCGGAAATTACTGATTATACGCTCAGAAATATATATCTTAAAACATTTAGGGCAGCTGTTGATGCCGGAGTTGCAACGGTTATGAATTCCTTTAATGCAGTAGGCGGTGAATCAACAGCTTCAAGCAGGTATTTACTTACCGAACTGCTTAAAGAAGAGCTGGGGTTTGAAGGATATATTGTAAGTGACTGGGCGACAGTGCAGCGGCTTATAGATCAAGGTGTTGCGAAGAATGAATATGATGCGGCAATGCTTGCGGCAAATGCAGGACTTGATATGGATATGGTGAGCAGATGTTACATAAATAATCTTGAATCGCTCGTTAATAACGGTTTGGTTTCGGAAAAAACAATAGATGAGGCAGCGGAACGAATAATATACATAAAGTTGTTATTCGGAATAATGGATAATCCATACTGTATGGAAATTAAATATGACATTGAAGAACATAGAAAAGCGGCAAAGGCAAGTTCTGACGAAGCAATGGTGCTTTTGAAAAATAAAAACAGCATACTTCCTCTGAAAAAGGAAACAAAGATTTTTGCTATGGGACCGATGCTTTATGAAAAAAGGGCGCTTTTAGGAAGCTGGACGCTGGATTTTGATATTAATATGGTCAAGTCTCCGGCAGAGGTATTGAAGGAATACGGTGCAAATGTTTTGTTCCCATCAAGTGATTATTTGTGGGATCATTGTCTTAAAGTTATAAGACGCGAAGAATGCGAAGCGGTCGTTTTGTTTTTGGGTGAAAGTCAGAATTCAACAGGAGAAGCAAATTCTCTTGCTCGAATTGAGTTGCCGGAGGAACAGCTTGCGCTTGTAAGGAAAATTCATTCTCTTGGTAAACCCATAATAGGTGTTATGTCATTCGGCAGACCGGTTGCATTGGAAGAAGCGGATGAGAGTTTTGATGCAATACTGTATTCATGGCATTCGGGTACTTGCACGGCTGAAAGTATTGTTTCAATACTTTACGGTGATGTGAATCCATCGGGCAGACTGCCAATATCATTTCCACGCTGTACCGGGCAGATCCCGATATATTATAATTGTCCTGACGGCAACAGTTACGTAGAATCATATTATAAGGACGGTCGTTTGGCGGTATATAATGACAGAATTGCAGAACCGATGTATCCGTTCGGATACGGATTAAGCTATACGGAGTTTGAGTATAAGGATATTTGTTGTGAAAATACTAAAATATCTTATGATGATATAGCAAATGGCAAGAAATTTGCTATATCCGTAGTTGTGGAAAATGTTGGTTGTTACGACGGATTTGAAACAGTACAGTGCTATATACGTGATTGTACTGCAAGTATGTTAAGACCGCAGCGTGAATTGAAAGCCTTTTCAAAGGAATATATAAAAATTGGAGAGAAAAAGAATATTTGTTTTGAAATCGGATTTGAGGAACTTTCGTTTTATAACAGGAAGGGTGAATTTAAGCCTGAAAGGGGAGAGTTTGACATTTATATAGGTAAGGATTGCTATGCTCCGAAATGTATTACGATAGAAATTGTATAATTGTTAAAAACTCAAATACAACGAATAAATGATGCTAATGAAAAAATATTAAGGGAATGTTATATTAGAAAATTAAATATTAACACGAATAATCCTATTTTTGAATAAAAATAGGATTATGTTTAGATAAACGAAGGAGTATACATCAATGGGCTATTTATTTTTATTGGCAGCGCTTATTTCAGGAGCAGCAAAAGGGTATTGCGGAAAGAAAACAAGTGGTTATGTGAATGAGTATAAGGATGCGATGCTGGCAAATGCTATCAGGATGCTATTCTGTATTCTCATAGGCTTAGGAATGATTGTTTTCAATGGAAAAATAAAATTTCTACATACAGATAACATTGTTTTGTTAATATCATTTCTTTCGGGTATAGCAAATTCTGCGTTTGTGGTATTATGGCTGATTTCTGTAAAAAAAGGAGCCTATATGATGCTTGATGTTTTCTGCATGTTGGGGATACTGATTCCGCTTATCGGTTGCGATGTATTTTTTGGTGAAAAAATTCGTTTAAATCATTTGGGAAAAATCAAATAACAAAAAACTTGTGAATATAAAACCGGTATTTATATATATTTTGATTATGTCGGTTTGCCTTTTTTCATATTCATACTTTAAGACAATAGCAGCGCAGTATCTTAATTCTGTTCAGCTTTATCCGTTAGCACAAAGCGGTTCGTTGATTTTGTCAACAGTTATGTCGGCAGCGTTGTTTCATGAGAGACTGAGTGTTAAGTGTATAGTTGGAATTGTATTGTCATTTGCTGCACTGATTGTCATTAATGTATTTTAGACAAAATGGAGATAATGTAAGCTGAGGTGTGGTCATAAATACCATAAATTTAATAAAACCGTTATTATTTTAACTTGGCAAAAATAATAAGGGATAAGAACTATGGTACAAAATCTTTAATATGATATTTAAGAAATTTTTAATGGTAGTGAGTGTTATATAAAAGAGGAGAGTGATATATGTGAAAAACAGTAAATTTGAGATTGATTTTAATAAAACTGACGGAGCCATAAATTCAATAAAAATTGTCGGCGATGAACACAATATGAATTGGTGCTTGGATTGCGGAAGGTGGGGTTATGTTCATTGCATTAATTATGACAACATTTGGGGCGACTACAAAAGAAGAATGAAAGAAATGACTCTTATAGATTTCTCTGAGGATGAAAACAGCGCTGTTTCCGTATACACAAATGATATTTTGCAGGTAACGGTAAAACGTCTGTTTGATTGTGATGGAAATCTGGTTGAAAGATTTACATTTGAAAATCTTGTGTATGCCGATTCTTTTTTAAACGAGCATAATTGTGGAATAGAAGTACCTTTTAACGATGTATATACAGATGCGGATGATTGTAGTGTTCACAGATGCAACACACATATTTGGTGCGGTATTGAAAGTACATATATTAATGCGCTGCGAATGGGAATTTCAAATTCTAATCTCGGACTTGTAGTAAACAAAGGTTCGTTCGGAAATTACAGTACCGTAAGTTGCGGTGACAATGCGAGAGGAAGATTTATTCTGAACTTATCTCCGGTAGAGCTTATGCAAGGTGAGCAATATGTTATTGAGTGGACAATTTTTGCTCACAAAGGTAAAGAGAACTTCATAGAAAAAGCACTTAATTATCCTCAGTTTATATATATCAATGCGGAACATCAAACGCTTTTTCGTGGCGAGAAAATTCGTTTTTCCGCTAAAGGTTGTCACCCTGCCGAGAGTGTGAGGGTATATGACAAAGACGGCGAAATTGAGTATAAAATAAAAAATGGCATGGTTGAGGTTGAGTGTGATGCAGAGCAAAACGGTGAAAGACGGATATTCGTTGAAATAAACGGCGTGCGTACTTATGCGGACTTTTTGGTCAAAGACAGCTTTGAGAAAATCTTAAAAAAAAGAATAGATTTTATTGTGGACAAGCAGCAGTACCACAGGAACGGGAGTCCACTTGACGGAGCGTTTCTGATCTATGATAACAAAGAGGAGCATATGATTTTTGAGGATTGTATTTCAGACCATAATGCCTGCCGAGAAAGGCTTGGAATGGGGCTTTTAATTGCAAGATACCTGCAAACACACGAAAATAAAAAGTTTTACGATGCGATTATAAAATATATTACTTTTATCAAACGTGAAATATATGATTCCAATACAGGTTATGTGTATAATACAGTAGGAAAAGATGAAAGTCAAGTGAGACTTTACAACGCGCCGTGGGTAAGTATGTTGTTTACGGAAATGTATCATCTTACCGGTGACAGAGAATATCTTAAGGAGGTTGCAAAGCTGTTTGAGATATACTATTCAATAGGCGGAAATAAATTCTATCCGAATGGAATATCAATACTCAAAACGGCAAATGCATTTAAAAACGCTGGTATGGAGGAAGATTATAAAAAAATGTATAGTATGTTTGAGTGCCATGTTTCAAATATGGTTGCAAACGGAACCTCGTATCCGAAGCACGAGGTAAATTATGAGCAGACCATCGTGTCTCCGGCGGCAACATTTATTTCGGAATTTGCTGCACTTTCAGGTGATGAAAAATATATAGATGAGGCGAAAAAGCATATAGAGGTACTTGAGCGGTTTAACGGCAGTCAGCCGAGTTTTCACCTTAAAGAAATCCCTATAAGATATTGGGATGACTATTGGTTTGGAAAAATGCAGCTGGCAGGCGACACATTTCCGCATTATTGGAGTTGTCTTACCGCCCGTTCGTATAACGACTACTATAAAATATCCGGTGACGAAAGATATCGTGAGGCGGCGGAGGAGTGTATGCGAAATTGTCTGTGTCTGTTTACTGATGACGGCAGAGGGTCGGCTGCGTATATGTATCCGTATCGTATTAATGATGTTTACGGAAAGGTGTATGATGATTGGGCAAACGATCAGGATTTTGCACTGTACTTTGCCCTTGAAACGGGACTTCTAAAGTAAGTTGATTTATAAGTACTGTATATATTAAAATATAAGGTTGAAAATATTAAGAGGTAAATATTATGAAAAAATACAATTTAAGCGGAATTGTCGGCTCAGGTAACGGAATACGGAAAAACAAAACGCTTGTTAAAATCTTTGAAGAAAAGCTCGGCGCAAAGATGAAGATTCCTAAACACATTGAAGAAGCTGCTGTTGGGGCGGCGATGTTCGGGATGGTGGCGTGCGGGAAGGTGAAAAATGCCGAAGATGCACAAAGAATTATTTCCTACGAATAGACTGACATGAGTTAATTTATATAGTGAAAATGAAAAGGATGAAGCTTATGAAAAATGTATATTTATTATGTAATGCACACATAGATCCTATATGGCTGTGGAAGTGGCAGGAGGGGACGGCAGAGGCGGTTTCAACATTTCGCACAGCCGCAGATTTTTGTGAAGAATTTGACGGATTTGTATTCAATCACAATGAGGCTCTGCTGTATGAGTGGATAGAAGAATATGAACCCGGATTGTTTGAACGCATACAAAAATTAGTTGCCAAAGGAAAATGGCACATTATGGGCGGATGGTATTTGCAGCCCGATTGCACTATGCTGTCGGGTGAGTCTTTTATTCGACAGATAGAATACGGAAGAAAGTATTTTAAAGAAAAGTTTGATAAAATTCCGACAACGGCAATAAACTTTGACCCGTTCGGACATACGAGAGGTCTTGTGCAAATACTTAAAAAGAGTGGATTTGATTCATATTTGTTTATGCGCCCGGAAACAGATAAGGGTGAGCGGCTTTGACGGAAGCGAAATAATCGGTCACTGTCACTATGGCGGTTATAATACGCTCAAGGGGGAAAGCGTCAAAAAGATAGAGGAGGTTTTAAAAGAATGTACCGATAAGGAAAATATTCTTGTAATGTGGGGAATAGGCGATCACGGCGGTGGCCCGTCAAGAGTTGATTTGAATAAGATAACCGAATTTATAAAAGAACATGCTGAGTTAAACATAAAACATTCAACGCCTGAAGAATATTTTAAAACCGTGAATAAAGATAAACTTAAAGTAATAGAAAAATCTCTCGGTCCTTGTATGATAGGCTGTTATACATCAATGATAAGGATAAAACAGGCGAACAGATGTGTTGAAAATAAAATTGAAATGATGAAGCGTATGATAGCACAATCGGACATTTCAACTGACGGTACAGAAATTGAAAAAGCTGAAAAAGCATTGATGCTGTCACAGTTTCACGATGTCTTGCCGGGGTCTATGATAAAGAAAGCAGAAGCGGATTCGCTTAAAGAGTTCGGATATGCCGAAAAGATATGCGACAAGTATATAGCCAAAGCATTTTTTAAGCTTTGTGACGGGCAAAAAAAGTGTAAGAGCGGTGAGATACCTGTTATTGTGTACAATCCTTTGCCATATACGATACAAAAAGAGATAGAGATTGAGTTTCAGCTTGAAGATCAAAACTGGAATGAAGATGAAACAACAATCGCAAGGGTAAAAGATGAAGATGGAAATTATTTACCTTCGCAGAATGAAAAGGAAGATTGTACATTTTCTCTTGACTGGCGTAAAAAGATTGTGTTCCGAGCTGAACTCAAGCCGATGCAGATAAACAGATTCAACTGTGAATTAGAGGTTAAAAAGAATTACAGCCGCATAGCAAATCCGATTGAGAATGACGGATTCTTATGTGTAAATAACTCGCGTATGACGGCAAAAATCAATAAGAAGACAGGTTTAATCGCTGAATATACAGTTGACGGAAAGTCAAGACTTAAACAGGGATCGGGCGCAATAAATGTCTATGCCGATAACGAAGATCCTTGGGGAATGAGGGTGAATGGGTTTTATAATAAAATCGGTGAGTTTAAGCTTATGAGTGATTGCGACGCAAATAAGTTTAACGGCTATCCCGATGAAAAATTTGAGAATGTAAGAGTTATAGAAAACGGCGATGTAAGGATGAAGGTTCAGGCCTTTTTTGAGTATGACAAATCGGTTGCTGTTGTAACATATACGATTCCGAAAAATGATGTGTATATTGACATAAAAGTACATATGTTCTCAAACAATACAGATCGGGTGTATAAATTGACATTTAGAACGGATTTTGAAAACGGAAAGTTTATTGGTCAGACAGCATTTGGAACGGAAGAGCTTGCGGATGACAGGGCGGAAGTGACATTCCATAATTGGTGCGGCAGAAAAAGTGAAGATAATGAGATATACATATTAAATAACGGAACATACGGCGGAAGCGGCGGTGAAGGAGAGATAAGTATGACCTTGCTGAGAACGCCTATGTATTCGGCACATCCGATAGAAGAACGTCAGCTTGCTCCGCATGACAGATTCCTCGACCATATTGATATGGGAGAGAGAGAACTTGAATACAGAATTACTGCGGAAAAGACAGTAGATAAAGAAGCGGAAGTATTTAATATGCCGCCGTATTCAGTACCGTTTTTTCCGTCAGGTGACGGAATAAAAAGAAATACTGCTGTTGAAATAGATAACGGTAATATTTTGCTTACAACAATGCAGAGACAGAATGACAGAATTTTAATAAGACTTTTCAATACGCAGGACAACTCAAACGAAGCAAATGTTTCGGCTTTTAAAATTAACACAAAGATTAAATTTGCACCTTTTGAATTTAAGACATATATAATTAAAGACGGCGATAAGATGATTTTAGACATGTAAATACAATAATTGGTGATTTCAGTTCGTAAGATGGCTTTACATTGTACGGAGCTTTGCATATTCTGTGTGCAAGCCATATAAATAAGTACTTGTATGTTGAGATAATAAATGAGGGAGTGTTATAATATTATGTGTAGAATTGGTATGTCAACATTTAATATGAATATGAATGAGGAAGATTTTTTGTTGACAGATTCAATATAAATTTGTCGAAATCGTCAATGTTAATTTTGTTTATACCAATCGTAGGATTGATCGGAAGATTGGCATATCCGTTTTTTAAATTAATGAAATATAAAGAACACAAGTTCACCTATAGCGGCGGTAGTTTGCCTGAGCCTTATTTATGCGTTTATATCAATAGTCAATACATCGATATTGTCGATATTTCCGGTGAACTTTGCAAAAAGCGGAAATGTGGCTTCGGTAAGCGGCATGATGGATTTTGCAACATATTGCGAAGCAGGTATCGGATCGTTTGTATATGGAGTTGTAATAAGCCATTTCGGTTATGCCCCGATGTTTGTTTCATGGATAATAATATGTGCGATATCAATTGTATTTACAAAAATTTTAATTAAGATTTCCAAAGAGATTTAATTAAAATTTTTATTGATATAGCAGAAATTAAGAAAAATTGAGTACGGAATTTGGAATTTTTGGTAAAGGCTATTAGACATAAGCATAATTGAATAGAATTAAATAAACAAGTATTATATGGAAAATATAATGTCTAAAATAAATTGATTGCTGCAATTAAGTGGCACATACAATAAAATCAAATAATGATTGAGAAAGCTTGATTTTAGCAAAACGTTGAAATCAAGCTTTTTAATTTTTACTGCGAAAAATGTATAAATCAATCGAAAAATGGCATATTGCATTAAATCAAAAAAGAGGTGTCTACGATGGTAATTTCAGAAGATGAACAATTTTATAATGCTCAAAAACGAAATATAATCTGGTATGACTGTTCTTGATGTTGCATAAATAGTTCAGATATATGCACGGAGATAACAGCCGTGCATATGGAGTTGAACAGTGTGAAACGCATATTCTTTATTTCACATCGTATGGGGCGTACTAAGTCGAGAAAGACTGCGCATAAATGCAGCAGTGATTCCTCAGACGATGGCGGGACAGGACTAATCCCATATCGCACAGCCAAAACCTTCACAGTTTTTGTGAAATGTTTTGACTGTTTTTTATTACGCAAAAACTGCGAAATTTATTGTCGTTCGCCGCCGTATTCATTTGAGTTTTGTCAAAAAAATTCAAATGGAGGGATAAACTGAAATGAACAGTGTTTTAATAAAAAAAGACTATTTCAATCAAATTTTTTTGGCTTGTATGATTGAGATAACAGTTATAAAAAATTTTTTAAGAATTTTTTTGAATATGAAAATTCCTGACAGGTTCGTCCTGTATCATAGTCATCAAGGAAGAAGGTGTGAGCTATGAAGGACAACCTGACAACCTATGAGCGCAGGGAAAATATAAGAAACTATTTGATTAAAAAGAGATTTTCTACTGCACAGGAATTGTCATATATGTTCGGCGTAACTCAAAGAACGATATTCAGAGATATTGTATTTCTGAGTAGTCGGCTGCCTATCACAACCAAAGTCGGTGGTGGCGGAGGCATCTTTCTTGAAATGGATTTTGAAACCCCGAAAGAATATTTAAGTGCGGAAGAAGAAAATTTGTTAATTATGTTATCGGAAACTCTTACTAAAAAAGACAAGCTGATAATACATAACATTTTGAATAAATTTTCCGTACACAAGGGTTAATAAAATCCTACTTGTTCTTTGACAACCGAATAGATTATTGTCTGCACACTGCCTATGGCGGCGTAAGCCAAAGCGACATATCAGAACACGCTTGCGATCAATGTTTGTGATAGTAACCTCTTATGGTGAGAGGAATTGCAATGATTCCATAGGCTATATAATGATACTTCTGCTAAGTCCTAACTCACATCTGGATAGCAGCCCGGCAAAGCGACCGGGGAAACGCCCGCCGTATTTGCGAAAGAATACGGAGTGGATTTCATGATACCTGTGTAACCGACAGGTTGCAGAGAATGAGAGAAAATTGACAGATGATTTGCAAAACACGCGCGGCGGTCTGTCCCCCTAAATGACAGGCTGCCGCATATTGTTATTGAAAGCCGAAGGAGATAAAAACAAATGATTGATTTATGTGTATGCGACGCCGAAAACAAATTATATGAAAACCACCTTATAGGAATAAATGATAAAGTAATATTCGTAACGGAAAACTGCGCTGTTACAGAATGCTTTGATAACGGATATTTTATGTATTACGCAGTAAACCTTAATTCCTTAAAAAAGAAATGTTTATCTAAAAGAAAAAATAAAATTACAGAGGAATTTTATGAGCAGCTTGCTCAAAAAACAGAAAAACTTGATATAAATAAAAATGATATTACTACGAAAATCACAAGATATGACCGCGCAAATAATCTGCTGCGTCATATCTTTTCTTATATATTACCGACAGAAGGCTTTTCATTCAGAAAAAATCAGCTTGATTTGGCAACAGAAATGTTAAACGGTCTTGAAACAAAAAATGTTGCGTTAATGGAAGCCGAAGTCGGAACAGGAAAAACTCACGCATATATTATTGCAGTGATTATATATAACCTTTTTCATGGTGTAAACAGCACAACTTTAATATCAACCTCTACAATAGCGTTGCAAAAGGCAATTACCGAGGAATACATTCCGCAGATCAGCGATATTTTGATGAAACACAGAATTATACGAAAACCGCTTGATTTTGCTGTCAGAAAAGGAAAGTCACATTATATATGCGATATTAAATTAAAAACCTATCTTTCATCACTGGAAAAGAACAAATCGCAAAGAGATGAAACACTTATAAAAACGCTGAAAAAACTGTCGCTTGTAAATGAGCGAGAAATTGATTTGGATACCTACCCGCTTACGAGATATGTTAAGGACAGAATTTGTGTAACAAATAAATGTAATGCATTATGCAGCAGATATGATACCTGCCGATTTATCAGCTTTACAAACGGCTGCTTGTATCATAAATACTATTTTCAAATTGCAAATCATAATTATGTATTTGCCGACATCATGAGCTACCGTCCGTTGCTGCCCAAATATAAAGTAATAGTATTTGATGAGGCACACAAGCTGTATGATGTTGCAAAACAGATGTACGGCTGCTATTTGTCAACTGCTGAATTTGCTGAGCTTATAACATATATTGAGGGCTGTAATGCAAAAGAATTAAACGAATTTTGCGATTTAATAAATACTGACTATACAAGGCTGTTTCGCAGAATAACCGGAAATCCTGATATGGCAGAGCGTTTGTCTGAGCGCAAAGATTTGGATATTGATGATTACTGCATCGGTTATATTAAAAACATAATTGAAACGCTTGAATGTGTGGCTGATACTGTGTATGACTGCGATGAAATTAAAATCCATATTAAGAAACGCAGGATTAGGAAAATGGCTTTGAATATAAAGAGTAAATTGGAAATTTTCCTTGCACCGCAGCAGCTTGTGACTTGGTACGAATATAACAATAATGTTTATCGTCTTTGTGCCATTCCGAAAGATTTAAGCAAGCAGATTTACACAAACCTTTGGGACCGAGAGGTTTTATCTGTTCTTACTTCCGGCACATTATCTGCAAACGGTGATTTCGGATTGATGAAAAATAAATTGGGGATAGATTATATGTATAGTGATAAAATTGCGGAAACAAGCAAAAAATCCCCATTTGACTATAAACAAAATGCACTTATATACATTCCCGAATATATCCAGTTTCCGAATGTCAAGCGTGAGGGATATATAAAAGCAGTGACAAATGAAATTGACAGACTCTTAAAGGCTACATACGGACATTCGCTTGTGCTGTTTACTTCCTATCGGCTTATGGAAATTGTTTTTAACAATATCAGCAAAAATAAATACGATTATCCGTTTTTTATAATGGGCAGAGGACGCATAGACGCATTATGTGATTTCAAAATAAGCGGAAACGGTGTTTTGTTTGCAAGCGACGCTGCCGGAGAAGGCGTGGATATAGTCGGTGATACACTTTCAAATTTGATTATTGTAAAGCTGCCGTTTGCAGTACCCGATCCCATATCAAAATACGAACAGTCGATAATGGGCGGACTTGATAATTATTTGAAAAATGTAAATACACCGAATATGATTATCAAATTAAAGCAGTATGTCGGCAGGCTGATACGTAGCGAATACGACACAGGGGTTGTCGCAATTTTGGACAGCCGTGTTAATTCTACGGGAAAATACAGAAACATTGTACTTGAATCGTTGTTTGATGCAGAGGTGACAAACAATATAACAAGCGTTGAAAGATTTATTATGGAGAAAAAGAAAGAAGAATATTTTGAATAAAGAGGGTGTTTTTATGGATAAAAATGATATTATGAAAATGAAATATACAGATATAAAAACTGTTGATAAATCAGAATTGGTTGATATTGCGGCAATTAAGATAAATCCGGCGGACAGTCCCGAAAAGAAGATGAAAGATTATGTGGAACAAGTAAAGAACCCGTATTGTTTCCTTTGCAACGGATATGCAGTTAAGCTTGAATTTGAAAGTAATGAGAAAACTATGGAGGATTGTTTTGTTAATTATATAAATTCACTTGTATAGTTGATTCGTTAAGATGCACAAAAATGTATCAAACCCGAAAAAAGTCTGGACTTGCACATTGTTATGTGGTACAATGAATACAGACTTATAAAATTAAATAGATTTTTCCGAAACTCTTGGATATTAACATGGGTTTGATTTTCCTATGTGTTAATAAACAGGAGGTTTTTTATGTCAAACAAAGAATATATGGCTGCGCTTTATCTAAGGCTGTCAAAAGAGGACGGAGATAAAGAAGAAAGCGACAGTATTGCAAATCAAAGAGCGTTGGGAATGGATTTTATCGGAAGAAATACCGATATTAAATTGTACGATGAATTTTCTGATGACGGATATACAGGTTCAAACTTTGAAAGACCTCGTTTTCAGGATATGATAGACTTAATACTGCAAGGAAAGATTAATTGTGTTGTAGTAAAAGATTTGTCACGATTTGCGAGAGAATATATTGATGCGGGATACTATCTTGAAAAGCTTTTTCCTGCAATCGGTGTACGGTTTATCTCTATAAATGACAATATTGATTACAAGGTTGACAGCAGTAATAATACGAAACTGATTGTAGCATTCAAGAATATTTTAAACGATTCGTATATTCGTGATACATCAGTAAAAATCAGAAGTCATCTTGAAGTAAAAAGACAAAGCGGTGCGTATATAGGAGCTTTTGTGGTTATGGGTTATAAAAAATCCGAGGAAGATAAGCATAAGATTGTTATAGACAAAGAGGCAGCAGTGCTTATAAAACAAATATTCTCACTGTATTTTATGGGAATAAGTGCAACGGCAATAGCACATAAGCTCAATATAGAAAATGTACCATCACCGGCGGAATACAAAAAACTGTCGGGAAGTAAATTTAAGGCTAATGCGCAAAAAAGGCATAAAGCACAATGGTCGGCAAAAGCTATAATCCGTATATTAAGCAATCCTATATATACAGGAACGCTGATACAAGGTAAGCATACAACCATAAATTACAAGGTTAAAAAGGTTATCGAAAAGGATTCAAGCGAGTGGGCGGTAAAGTATAATAACCATGAAGCGATTATTCCACAAGACTATTTTGAAAGAGTACAGCATCTTTTGAAACAAGATACGAGAGTAAATCCCGGAAATAAGGAACCGTATCTGTTTTCGGGTTTTCTAAAATGCGGAGATTGCGGTGACAGCCTTATAAGAAGAACAAATAAATATAACGGCAAGATTTATGTTTATTATATGTGTTCTCAAAATAAGTTAAAAATGGGATGTACTTCTCATAGAGTAAGTGAGTCTGTGTTATACGAATCTGTTTTTACGGCAATCAATACATATTGCAAGAATGTTGCTCAGTTATCTGAAAGATTGAGTGCGATACCTTTAGATGAATTAAAGGCTGTAAAGATTGCAAAAATAGATAAAGCTACTTGCGATAAAAAAACGGAAATTAATGATTTGGAACGGACTATTTCACTTGTAGAAAGACGCTTTATAGACAAAAAAGAAAGCAAGGAAAGTTATGAAGAAGTATGCAGCGATATTAAGGCTTCAATTACAAGTTTAGAAAAAGAAATCGAACAGCTATCTGATGAAAAAGAGAATATTCAGTATGAAATACAAAAGAGTATGGCTTGGATACAGGTGTTTAGCGAAAAGGGTGAGATTAAAGAGTTAAATCGTTTGTTGTTAGCAAGCTTGATTAAAGAAATCGTTGTATATGAAGATAAAAGAATTGTTGTAAAATTCAATTATCAGGATAAGTATATGCAGCTTTTAAGTCTTGAAAAACAGTTGAATATAAAGGAGGCGATATAAATGGCACGAAAAAGTAAAAGACAGCCGAGCATAACAAATATATCGCCTAAAATATCTGGTATTTATAATGTCGGCATATATTTGAGACTTTCTATTGAGGAAAAGAGAGACAGAAAAGACAGCGAATCAATAGAATATCAAAAGCAAATATGCTTGGAATATCTAAAAGACAAATCCGAAATGAGCATATATGATATTTATACCGATGACGGAGAAACCGGAACGAATTTTGAGCGTGACGGATTTCAACGCATGATGTATGACATTTATAATGGGAAAATAAACTGCATTGTTGTAAAGGATTTATCCCGTTTTGGTCGTGAGTACATTGAAATGGGAGATTACATAGAAAAGGTATTCCCGTTGCTTGGTATAAGATTTATAGCAGTGAATGACAGAGTTGATAATGAAGTTGCACCGCTTGATATATCTGTTCCGATAAAAAATGTTATAAATTCTATGTATGCGAGGGACTTGTCGAAAAAATCCGCATCTGCACTGAGGTTAAAGCAATTAAACGGCGAATTCATTGGTGGTCCGGCACCATTTGGATATGTGAAATCGAAAGAGGACAAACATATTCTTGTTGTCGATCCTGAGGCTGCTGAAGTTGTGAAACTCATATTCAAAATGAAAATGCAGCATATGAGCAATATGTCAATAGCACGAAAACTGTTTGAAATGGGAATACCGACTCCTTCAAAATATAAATATGATAAAGGTCTTGTTCGCAATGACCGGTATGCAAATATGATATATTGGCGTGAAATTACCGTCAAAAACATTCTCGGCAGTGAAATGTATATCGGTAATATGGTGCAAGGTAAAACCAAATCACATTTCTTTGAGGGGAGACCATTGGAAAAGGTAGATGAAAAAGATTGGATTATAAAAGAAAACACACATGAGGCGATTGTTCCGAAAGAGGTATTTTATGCAGTTAAAGAAATATTGCAAGAAGAAAAACAAAGGTATGAAACAAATCATAAGCATATCAAAAAGAAGAAAGGAGAGAATGTTTTTAAAGGTATTGTTGTATGCGGTGAATGTGGCTATAAAGCAAAGAGATGGAAAAAAGGAAAACACATCTATTGGTTATGCAGTCATCATCTGAATTATCCGAATGAGTGCAAGATGAAATCAATTAACGAGAATATTTTGAAAAATATTGTTATGCAAGCGGTGAAAACGCAAATGTCCGCTGTTATTGACCTTGAGGCTGCCATACAAAATGCCTTGCACGGTACAGAAATTAAAACAGAGGCTGCTGATATAAAAAAACAGATAGATCAAGCACTTGCAAATATTGTTTACATCAAGAGCAATCGTGTGAGAATGACTGCGGATTTTGCAAAAGGAACTCTTAACGAAGATGAGTATGAAATTGTCAGAGAACAATTTGAAAGTGATTTGCAAAAGGAAAATGAAAAGTTAGAACTATACGATAAGAAACGAGAGCGTTTTAATAAGCTGTTGGCTGTTGAAAAATGGGTGACAGAGTTAAAAAGACATACAAGTACAAAAAAATTAAGTTCAGAAATTGTATCGGCATTTATTAAACAAATTAAAATTTATTCGGATAAACGGATAGAAATTGTGTGGAAATATGAAGAACGCTTTTCGGAATATCAAGTGCTGTTGGACGGAGGTGAGAAAATTGCAGAGTAAATATGTTATAGTGAAATATCTCCGATTATCTATAGAAGATGGCGATTCTGCGGAAAGTGACAGTATAAAAAGTCAGCGGAGTTTGCTTGATACACATATTTCATTCAAATTCAGAGATAGAAAATATGAGGTTATTGAGTTGATTGATGATGGATATACAGGAACTAATATTGACAGACCGAGCTTCAAAAAGCTTTTGATTTTGGCGGAAACGCAACAGATACAATGTATAATTGTAAAGGACTTTTCAAGATTTGCGAGGGATTATATTGAAGTCGGTCGATATATGGATATTATCTTTCCTAAATTGCAGATTCGTTTTATATCCGTAAATGATAATTATGACAGCGATGATTATATAGGCATAACAGGTGGATTGGATTTGGCAGTACAGAATTTAGCATATGCTATGTACAGTCAAGACCTATCTGAAAAAATTAAAAGTGTACGAAAATTGCAGCATAAGCGTGGAGAATTTCTTTCCCCCTTTGCATTTTACGGATATATGAAAGATTCCGACAATCCTCATCATTTGGTGATTGATAAAGAGGCTGCGGAGGTAGTTAAGAAAATTTTTCTTATGAGTTATCAAGGAATGGGCAATTCTCTGATAGCGAAAAAGCTTAATAATGATAAGGTTTTATCACCAAGAGAATATAAGCAGAGCAAGGGAATCATAAACAGAGGTTGGACTAAGTTAAATTCAACAGCTTATTGGGAGGGAAGTATGATTTCTAAAATATTGTCAGACGAAAGATATGCAGGAAAACTTGTAGCCGGGAAATTTAAAAAAGCTTATGTCGGAAGTAAGAAAGTAATACCGGTTCCCGAAGATGAAATTGTGGTTGTTGAAAATACACATGAAGCTATTATATCGCAAGAGTTATTTAATGAGGTTCAGAAAAAAAGAATATGCCAAAAAAGAATACAGAGAAAAACATCTCTGTTCGGTGGATTGCTGCGATGCGGAAATTGCGGACGAACGCTTTCATATTCCTGCAATGATGAGAAAAAAAGGAGATATTATTGTAGATTTTATAATATTTCCGGCAACATGGAATGTCTGCATGACAGTATAACATATAAGGAGGTGGTTGAGGTTGTCAGTGAAGCAGTCAAATCCGAATTGACAAGAGCCGCTGATATTGCGAAAATGAAAGCAAAGCTTGAAGAAAATTCAAAAATTTACAGAGGAAAGCTACAACAGATGCAGCAAAGTATCAAGGGACTTTCACGAAAAAAAGCGGAGTGTTATATAAAGCTTACGAAAGGCGAGATTGACGAAGCTGAATTTCTGAAAACAAAGCATAATATTGAGATGCAGGTTGACATTTACAAAGCGGATATTCAGAAACAAGAGGAAAAATCATTATCGCTTGAGGAGACTTCTGTATTGAATTTGTTTGAGAAATATATAGGTATAAACGAATTGACAAATGAGATGCTCTCTGATATTATAAAAGCAATTTATGTGTATAACGGCAAACGAATAAAAATAGTATGGAATTTTCGAGAAAGGTTGAATGAGTGTGTTTAATAAAAATAAGACAAAATTAAATTTCGCTATGTATTGCAGAGTGTGAAAGTGCTATAACATTATAATGATTTTAGAGTGCCGGAGGGTTTAATGTCTTTTGGCACTCTTTTTTATATAAGCAATTTAAGAGATAAAAGGTGGATCAAAAAAATGAAATTCTGTATTATGCGATATGGCGATTTTTCTTATAGTGTATTTACTTTTATGCTGTTTTTTAGTATAATTAATGTAGTATAAATCTGAAAAATTTTTGTTCACCTACTTGACAAAAGAATATGACCTTGAGGGCAAGAAAAAAGGTAACACGGACAGCGGCACTCCGGGTGTGGACGCAAGCTATACGGGGTATCATTACACAAAGTCTGTGTGTCAGACTTGCGGCACAATTAACTCAGTTGACGGTTCGGGTGCATATAACTTTAACAACAATGTTTACGGCTTGAACTCCTGCGACCATAACTTTTTTATTGACTTCGACAACACAACCTATGAGCCGTATGATGAACATCAGCACACGACAACATTAAAAAAGGGTGAGTATTGTCAATTCTGTAAAGGAACCTACGCAAAAGCATCAAAGAAAAAAGAGTCACATAATCTTGAAAGTACAATTGATGCACAGGTTGGCAACAACCGTTTTTACTTGCAGGAGGAATGTGAAGACTGCGGATACAAGACAACGGAATATATTTCTGCAAAGGCTGTAATTTCATCATATTACGGTATGGCAGACGGTGATTCACATTCCATATCTGTTTCGGATTTATCGGATAAAGAGGTGCATACGAAAATTCGTTACGGCACAGCGGCAGGCTCGTGTAATATGACATCGGCGCCGCACTACACAAAAGCCGGATACTATCCTGTGTACTATGAGATTGATTATAAGTACGGCACGGAAAATATGACGGAGAACGGTGTATCTTATGTGTGGCTTTTAGCTGATGACAGCAAGAATAACAATTCGGATAATCAGAAGCCTGTTCACGAGCATGATTACAGATACATCGAAACCGTGAAACCGACTTGCACGGAATTGGGATACGAGAGATGGCAGTGCAACACTTGCGGAAGTCTTGAAAAGAAAAACTATGTTCAGACATCTGGGCATACATACAAGACGCAGACAATCCGTGAGGCGACTTGCAGACAGGGCGGCTTGGTGCTTGAAATCTGCACAAAGTGCGGCGATTTTAACGAAAAGACAACACCGACCGCAGGTCATCATTATCACGATACAGTGGTGAACGCTACTTGTATCAATGCCGGATATATTCTGCATTCGTGTGATATTTGCGGCGAAAGCTATATCACAAATACAACACCTTATGCTCCGCATAATTTTAAGGAAATAGTAAAGAATCCGACTTGTACAGACGGCGGATACACAACACATATCTGCGAAACCTGCCATATGTCATATACGGATAACTATAAAGATGCACTCGGTCATAGCTGGGATAAAGGACACAATGTTACTGACGCAACCTGTGACGGCGAGGGCGTAATCGAATTCAACTGCTTAAACTGCAATGAGAAGATGATTAAGGCAGAATCGGCAAAGGGACATACTCCCGGCAAATCGGCAACCTGTACAGAGCCGCAGACCTGCGTTGAGTGCGGAGCGATTCTGGAATTGCCGAAGGGACATTCATATAAAACGAAAACCGTAAAACCGACCTGCACGGCAATGGGCTATACAGTATATTCGTGTAAAGACTGTGATAACACCTATGAGGGTGATTATATAGATAAAATGCCGCATAATTATGGCGAAAAGGTTACAGAGCCGACCTGCACGGCAATGGGCTATACAACATATACCTGTGCGGATTGCGGTGATGAATATGTGTCCGACTATACGGACAAGATTGCTCATAACTATGCAAAGGATGTAACGGAGCCTACTTGTACGAGTGTAGGATTTACGACATACACTTGCGTCGACTGCGGAGAAACATATAAGGCAGACTACACAGATGTGCTTCCGCATAACTATAACAAAAAGACCGTAGAGCCGACTTGTACGGAACACGGATATGCAGTATTCACTTGCCCGGACTGCGGAAAGTCATATATCGGTGAGTACACCGATGTTAAAAAACATCATTATACAAAGGTTGTAACACCGCCGACGTGTACAGAGATGGGGTACACGACATATACTTGTGATGACTGCGGCGATAGCTACAAGGCTGACTATGTTGACAAAGCTGCTCACGACTATACAAAGACTGTAACTGCTCCGACTTGCACGGCTCTCGGATATACTGTCTATGAGTGTAAAAACTGTGATTATAAATATATCAGCGATTACACCGATAAAATCAATCACAGCTATATTGCCGATGTAACCGAGCCTACTTGTACGGCTTCCGGTTATACCATATACACTTGTGAGAACTGCGGTAAAACCTATACGGCAGATTACAAGGATATGACGGGACATAATCTGTCTGAGTGGATAATTGACGAGCCTGCTACTATCGAACACGCCGGAGAAAAACATATTGAGTGCTTGACTTGCGGTGAGGTACTTTCAAGAGCAGCAATTCCGCAGCTTGTAGAGAAAGACCGCACCGATGAGGACGGAAACTCAAAGGTCGGAGATTTCTCTATCCTTGTAACCAACGCAAATGGCAAACCGATTTTCGACAGTGAAATCAGCATTGACATCAATGATAATGTAACTATCAAATTACCAAGCGGCAGACTGCTTGATTATGCAGACCAAACCATTATAACTGCAATGAACACGGATTCACAGCAGCCGAAATCAGAGTTGCAGATTTTTATTTATGATGAAAACAATAACGCAGCAACGGGTAAAACAGATGAAAACGGTCAGCTTAAAGTGCCGAACAACAAGACATCTACCGGTGATAACAGCGGCACAGTCGGCAAAGA
>JABLTK010155056.1_pt1 | contig 29626 bp, 26 predicted proteins | sample 7160131 | NCBI WGS metagenome assembly JABLTK01 (sample SAMN14651221, study PRJNA627086) | human gut metagenome | isolation source: feces | host: Homo sapiens
GCTTGGAATCTGTACGTAAGGCAGAACAATTGGGCGTGGCCGAGTAATCCCGCGACTGCACATTATTCGTTCGTTGGTTATCGCCGCAGCCCTGTTAAGAATGTAACCTATGCAAGCGCAGAAGATGTCATTACAATGCCCAATGCGATATCGACCGATTTCGGGGATAAATCTTTCGCCGGCTGGGTTGATGAACGCGGCGACCATTACACCATCGGTGACACGGTGGAAGTTGAAAAACTATATATTAACGATAAAGATACCGGTGAGATTCTTAATCTCTACCCAAGAATGACTGAGATTGTGTCAGCAACTTTTGAGGGTGACAATTCGGAGCTGCCCGTAAAGCTCATGCCTAAGAACAATGTTTGCAATACCGTAATAAACAGAGGCGATGTTTCTGAGACGAATGCTGATAATGTCGATTCGGACGGTAACAGACTCTACGGCGAACCTACCACTACCTATCCGTATACATATGCTGATGACAGCGATTGGTTTGTATGGGGCGTTGAGCCGGGTACAACTTTGCAGGAGTTCTGCGATTCTTACGCGAGAGTGCAGGGTGACGGCTATATGGTCGTAACACCCAGTAACGGCGTTATGATCGGAACCGGCTCCGTAATTAAAGTATATGATAAGCACGGAACCGAAAGCGAAGAAGATGATACGTTAGTAGAGCAATTTACAGTTGTCGTATATGGCGATGTTAACGGCGATTCGACTATTGACAATTTTGATGCTTCTATTGTATCAAATGACAGCCTTCGTATAATCGACCGTAGCTTTATGCTTAAAGCGGCCGATATAAGACGCGACAACCGCATCAACGCTACAGATGTGTCGCTTATTTGCGATCATTTTGCCAATCAAGGCACTATTAATCAGGTTACGGGATTAATAGAATACTGATTCGCCCAAAACAGTTAGTTTTTAAAAACAAATCTTACATACTTTCAGCGAAAAACAAAAAAATCAGGAGGAACAAAAAATGAAAGTAGTATTTACGATATATCGTTGGATCTTATATCCGCTGATTATCATCTACTTACTGTTATCTGTTGCACCGTTCGCTTTGGGTATACGCCCATATATTGTCCTTTCTGCATCGATGGAGCCGACAATAATGACCGGCGCATTAGGATATATCAACACCAAGGACTGTGAAGATATTAATACGGGTGATATCGTAGCATTTACCATGGGTGATGAAATTACGGTCCTGCATAGGGTCGTAGGCGTAAATCAAGACGGTACATATGTAACCAAAGGCGACAATAACGACAACGAAGACTTTGCTTCGCTGCATCCATCCCAAATCGTTGGCAAGGTTATCGGCTCGATACCGAAACTCGGATACATATCGAGCTGGTTGCAAACCAAGCAGGGGATGGTCATCGCCATTGGACTCGTGGTGATCGGATTGATTTCGTCATGGTTCGAGGATCGCTCTGACGACAAAAAGTCAAAGGCGGTTTTTCAGCCACAAATACCAAACTATTTTTAATTTCAAAAACCAAAGGAGATTTTTAACAAATGAAAAAGATGAAAAAGACCAAGAAGTCTGCAATTGTAGCAGCCTGCATGGCAGGCGTACTCGCCATTACCGGCGCATTCGCATTCCTGACCGATTTTGATTCGGCAGAGAACAAGTTCTCATTCCTTGATAAGGATGGCAATCAGACCATCGAAATCGACCTCGTAGAGCCTAACTGGGATTTGGCTGATAACGATCAGGACGGCATTCCCGATGCTGCTGAACACGCTATTTACGGTAATCCCGTATCCAAGGACCCCAAGGTCCTCAACCTTGGCGAGAATGATGTTTACACCTTTATCAAGGTGCTTGTTCCCACTAAGAAGGTTATAACTGCTAACCCTGACGGTACATGGATACATTCCGATACTAAGGATGCAGATGGCAACTGGATCGGTAAGGACACCGAACTCTTCATGCTCCATGGCCTTGATACCGCAAACTGGACCCTTATCGAAGACGCTACTGTCGTCGATATGGAAAAGGGCTACACCGCTTATGTCTATGGCTACAACAAGGCTCTGAAGGGTGCTACTGTTGATGCTGAGGGCGCTGATGTTATCGATGAGACCACCAATCTCTTCACTTCTGTCGAGATGGTTAACCTTGTAAACGGTCAGATCACTCCCGAAGATAACCTCAACATTTATGTAGATGCATATGCTATCCAGTCTGCCGGCGTTGAGGCGACCGCTCTTGGCGACATTTGGAACATCTATGTAAACGATGCAAGTGCGTCCACCGCATTTGATTACTTTGCACCCCTCGCCTAAGTTATTATGCGCTGTGATCGCAAACCCGTAAATTGCGACAAAAGTTCTGACGGGGGAGAAGGACTTCCTTCTCCCCCTTAAATTATAGTGGGGGATAGAATATGAACAAAGCCAAAAAGGTTGCTTTTACAACTTTAATTGCTATTCTGACAACTGCAATAACGGCTTTTGCCGCTTTTGCGATTTTATCAAGTGTGTCCGAACGACATAACGGTTTTAAGGTCGGTTCACAGTCAATAACTATTTCTGAGGAAAAATTCAAGATTTCTTCGGATGATGTTATAAAGCCTGATGAACCGTTTGAAAAAAATCCCACGATTACTAATACCGGTTCCGTTGACTGCTACATAAGAGCCTATATTGGTTTCAGCGATACGAGCTTAAAGCAGAATGTAGAATTAGGCTTAAACAGTGACTGGGTTATTGGCGACGACGGGTACTATTACTACCCCAAAGCTGTAAAACCGGGTCATTGCGTTGAATTGTTCAATTCAGTAACGGTTCATAACATCAGCAGATTTTCTACGGAATTGTTCGTATACGCGGAGTCGATAGACGCCAATGATTATGATTATTTAACGGCTTGGCAATCTTTTGCGGTTTCTCCGGCGATAGGGGGCTGACGAATGTACTGTCCTGTTTGCGGCGCAAAGGTAGCCGCTAATACAGCTTTGTGCCCCTCCTGCGGGATGTCTATTGATTTACGGCTGTACTCATTGGAGCCCGAAAGGACAGAGCAGGAGCTTGCTAAAACGGATGTTCAACAAAATGCAAAATTTGCTTTTTTGGCGTATTTGGGACCATTGATAATTGTGCCCGCTTCGATGTCAAAGAAATCGGCCTTTTTGAGATTTCACGTTAATCAAGGTGCAATACTGTGCATCGGATATCTAATATCATTGCTGTCATTCTGTTTACCTGATCTTGCTCTACTAAGTTGGGGCCTGTTGTTTGTGACGGCTGTGTTTTCGGCACTTCGTGTACAATGTGTACTGCACCACGAAACGAAGGAACTGCCCGGCATTGGTAATTTCAAAATAATTAAAGATAAAGAAAAGGAGTAATATTATGAATAAATTCAAGAAACTTGCAGCTATCCTTATGGCTGTTGCTATGATGTCTATTACTGCGATAGGCGCTTCCGCCGAAAATACCCCCGCATCCGATGACGCGGCCGGAATATCCGTATCGGGTGATGCAGATAGTGGCTCTTCCAAAAAAGGCGCTGCTACGCCGGGTAAAGATGATGGCGCTTCCGCTAAAGACGAGGGTTCGTCAAATAAGGATACAGGTTCTTCGACAAAAGATACGGGAGCTTCAGAAAAGGATGAAGGCTCGTCTAAGAAGGACGAGGATTCGTCCGGTAAAGACACCGGCACTTCCGATAAGAACAGCGAAGATTCATCAAACAAAGATACCGATTCGTCAGTAAAGGGCGAAGATTCCTCAGATAAGAATAACGACTCTTCAAAGAAAGACGAAGATACTTCCGAAAAAAACACATCTAAAAAGGATGAAGACAAATCAAGCAAAGACGACGCTTCATCGAAGAAGGGCGACGACGCTTCTAAGAATAATGATAACAATGCCCCTAAGAAAGACGACAGTAAGTCGGATGAGGATAAGACTCCATCGTTTGAGCGTCCCGCCGGCGACAAGAGCACGACAACTAAAAAGGATGATTCTAAGAAAAACGATCAAAAGTCCGAACTTCCTAACACAGGTTCGGCTATGACCGGTATATTGGCTCTCGCAGCGCTCGGTGCTGCAGCCACAAGTGTGGTTGTTGTAACCAAAAAGAAAGAAAATTGATATGGCAAAGGTTTTTGTATACCGTATGACGGCAAAAGAGCGTGAAAACAACAAAATGATTGGTGACATAGATGAGACTCTCAAAGCAATCAACATTGCGTATTCAAAATTCAATTCAGTCACGGACGCAAACATAATTGAAGCTCTGTTATACGAAATCAAGTCTTTAGAGTCAAAATATGAGCATCTTTTAGCTGAGGCAAAAGAACAAAATGTCATAGCGAATGCTAAACGAAACATTCTCGTACCGGCGTTTGATGCGGAATATGCGATACATTAACAGCAGCACCCTTACGGGTGCTGTTTTTCTTTTTATCGTTGCGGTCAGTCTTACATACTTAAAGCGAATTAATGTGTCAAATGGAGGTTTTGACATTAAAATAAGGAGGAAAAATCATGTTTAATCTATTTAGCTCATCATCTCTGTTTAAGGTCCTTCCGGGTTGCCGAACGGTATCTATTGCGGGTAGTTCTACGACTTACGCAATTAACTCCTTTGGGGCTCCCGGTAAGGAGTTGTCTCCGTACCGACCGAGCGGATTACTAAGCAACACTGCAAAATACAGTTACGCTCTGTTGGCGTATAAGTTTTGGCGGGAAAACAGGTTGCTTGTGCTCAAGCATAAATCTGAACATTTGTTTTATGTGTCATACGAGGATCCATATAGCGATCCCGCCACAAAAGACAAAGCTTTTTTGATCCTCGATGAGCGTGCTATTCCCGACAAGCCTTATTCAACGCGTACTCAGGCTGCCATCGTATCAATTATGGCGGCGGTTGAACTTGACTTGTTTACGCCGCTGTACGAGAACACTCCGTTGATGTTTTGCGATGCGGTGTACTACGGCTATGTGAAAAAATGCGATCTTATGTTTTCAGACATACCTGACCCGACCATAACGGCGCAGGCCAAACGCGGCTATGAAAGCGGAGAGTGGGATGTTTTGATCGGTGAACTGTCTCTCAAAAAGAAACCGATTGCGGAAAAATCGAAATCCGTAAAGCCTCTCCACGACTTCCAGTATTATAAAGACGGTAATGCGTTTATCGACTTTGAATGGAAGCGAGAGAGTAAAGAGAAGATTTCTCCTTTGAGCTTTCTTGAGGATTTTGTGCCGACTTCGGAGTTCTTTTCCCTTGCTCAGAAAATTGAGTACAGAGTCAAAAAGGTCATTGAAAGAATGTATGACGGCATGGAGGGGAGAGATGCGATCAAAAACGATTATCTCAACATAAGACTGACCGGTAATCCCGGTTCAGGCAAAACGGTGTTGGGATATGCTCTTTCTTCTGCGTTAGGTCTTCCTATCTACACCGTTCCCATTCAGAAACACACGGAAGAGGATACCTTTGAGGGCAAAAATAAACTTGTCGATAATAAGTTTACTTTTGTTACCACTGATTTTCTTGATGCTTATAAGAACGGCGGTATAGTTGTACTCGAAGAGATAAATCTTGCCGATCCCGCACTCATTATGGGCGCATTAGGACAGGCAATTGAACCTCCGTTTATTGTTAACGAGAACGGCTATAGCAAAGTGACAAGGCATCCGCTGTGTATCGTCATAGCGACTCAGAATGTCGGAACTACGGGTTCCAAGGGCGTCAATCAGGCGCTTGTATCGCGATTTCCGCACACATATGTCATTAATGACCCTACGAGCGAGGAATTCATCGAAAGACTTATGCTCAGATATCCGGACAGGGCCGTTTGTGAATGGGTGTATAATTCATATACAACCATTAAAACTTGGCTTTGTGCGCCTGAGCAGTCTGCTGAAGATATTGCTTTAGCGCTGACTTTCAGAGCATGTACCGGTATCCTTGACGACATCGAAGAAGGTATACCGAAGGAGAATGCTATTATGAAGTTCTATGCAATAATTTACGGTGAGAGTCCTGAAATCGCAGATAAAGCTCTGACCGTTATTAAATCATTGCCCGGAATGTAAATTAAGGAGGAATTTGCTTGGATTCACAAGAAAGAAAATGGTTAGCCGAAGAGGCGTATATGAACAATCTGTCTTGTGCGTATATCCAAAGGAAGACAAAAGTGTATGGGATCAATCCGCCAAGTAATGATCTCGGTTACACTACAATCAGCAAGGACACAGCGTTGATTTATGTTGCGAGGCTTCATAAATTCATGGAGCCTCTCAGCATAGACGAAAGAAGCTTGTTGAGACTCGGTATCTATACACATGAGGCGCTGCATCAAATATTTACTAATTTTGACGAAACCGAACGACTCATGCGCACTCTGACAGGAAGGAAAAAGGCCTTGTTCGCTGAAATCTCTAATATAGTCGAAGATACCCGTATAGAGTATTTTGCCGACCAGAAATTCGGTGGTGAGGCTTTGGCTGCTTTGCGTTATACGATTAAGACCATATATGACAGTTCAAACGGAATAGGCAAAGAAAGCGATCCCGCCACACAGGTTCTCAACGCGCTGATTTATCTCGGCGATCTCGGACTTGTCAAGGGCTGCTTTACGTTCACTGAAGCGTTTGAGTGTTTCAAGAAAGTAGTGCCTTATTTTGAAAAAGCGGTTACAGAACCGATTTGTGCTAAGGCATTAAAAATATCGATGAAAATAACCGATATTATTTCTGAGTTGATTCCCGAACTCCCGAAAGAATATGAGGCGGACAGACGCTCAGAATCGGCGTCGGGTTCGGGCAAAGGCTCGGACGCAGCAGAGAAAACTGATGAAAACGGCAACAGGAAATCTTCCAATGTTTCTAAAGAGTTTCTCGATGAGCTCGATATCGACATTGATGGTTGCGAAACCGAAGGCGAAAAAAACGATGATGAAGATACCGACGATGAAGCTTCCGGCTCGGGTTCTAAAGACGAATTCGGTCTTGATGAGGATGATGACTTCGAAGATGATATTACGGATTTCGATGAAGACGGTGATAAAAAAGAAACCGAATTGAAAGAAGCCGCAGAGGATGATGATTCCGATTCTGCGGGTGTGCATGGAACCGGTGAAGCTTTGGATGAAATCAATAAAAAAATCAAGGCTTTTTCGGAAAACCACGACAAAAATTCTTCCGGTGACGCATCTAAAGATGAGTTTGATGATGCGCTTGCCGCTTTGTCTCGAATTCTTGATGCCTTAAGCGAAGCTGCTGAAAAACAGAATAAAGCCGACAAGCCTGATGAAGATGAGAAAATTGCCGATGTCGATCTTTTAGACGATCCCTACACAAAAAAGATCAATAATATCAAAATGCCGCCAAACGAAAATTACTCCGAATTGCTTGAAAAAAACAGCGGCTTGATCAACGCGACCAAGGGATATCTAAAACGCATCCTTCTCAATGAAGCAGAAGAAAAAGAGCGACACACGAGCGGTGAGGTGAATCTTTCAAGATACTTTGACAAAAGCTATACTTCATCAAGGATCTTTGATAAGAGACGCAACAACGACAGCCGCGATATTTGTGTGATGGTTCTTGCGGATGAATCAGGTTCAACAAGAGGTTCAAAAAATCAAGCCATTAAAGACTCTGTCGTAGTTTTGAGTGAGGTCTGCGCTGCGTTGAATATTCCGTGTTATGTTATGGGCTTCTCAGCGGATGAAACTGACCGCGATTCCGCCTTAATGAGACACTACACCACATGGCGTAATAAAAAGGCGGACAGAACATCAATTGCAAGTATGACCGCCCGCTGCAATAACAGGGATGGTGCATCGATAAGATACGCCACCTCTTTGTTAAAGAAACGAACCGAATCGGTCAAGTTGCTTTTTGTATTGTCTGACGGATTACCGCTTGCCTGTGGTTATATGGGAGAGCCTGCAAGAATTGATACACAGCTCGCTATTCGTGAGGCTAAAAAATTGTGTTCAGTTACAGGAATATTGGTTGGAAACACCGATGTTGAGGCGATTCATAAAATGTACGGAAACGATTTCTTGCTTGTGCAGAATGCAGTAGAATTGCCGGCACAGTTAGCCAAAACCTTTCGAAAAGTTTTTTAATGTCAAAAGAGCTCCCGATTTTCGTCGGGAGCTCTTCGCTTTAGTTATCGCTTTTGTTGACGGACTCTGCCATCTTTCTCTTTCGTGTTTGTTGCCTGTCATATGCGCGGAATTTATACATTGAGTATATAAACTGGTTGTACGCCTGTTCATCCTTTGAAAATGTGGCGTGTAAGAAGTCGATCGGATAATCAAAAAGGGTGGTACAAGGGAGATATAGTTTAACTTTTTTCAGGAACTCGATTCCTGCGCTGTCGGAAAACGCTCTGTATAAATCCTCCGTGCTCTCGAAAGTGCCGTAATTCCTTATCGCGTATTTCAGGCAGAATATAGCTCTCATCTCTCCGTCTCGACCCTCAACGAAACGCTTGGGGAACTTTTTTATTTTACCCGACAATATTTGCTGATACATGATCAGTGTTCTTTTTTTAATATTTATCTTTATCTTGTCGGGGTATATTTTTGAGACGATGTAGTAAAAATCTTTATCAGGATCGAATTCGGGAGGGAAACTGACAAATTTTACAAGATGTCTAAGCTGGAGCAGATCGATCACCTTACCGTTAAGACCATTGTACGCTTCGTCCGGAGTCCAATGCATTATGTTTTCAATAGCATACTTAAAGACATCCAAAGCGAGCAGCTCATTGCCATAACTGCTGTAGCGAAATACATCTCCGTCAATGTTCTTCTTCTTTCCGAGCAGTGCCTGTTCGTACTCATATATAACTTCCTGCGTGTTCATAATTTGCCTCCTAATTATTTTGCCATAAGTATGTAAGATATTAAAGGCAAATTCGCATGACAGAAAAACAATTTTCGCCCAAAATGGGGATTTTAATTGATGGGTAGTCTTACATACTTTAAGTGTTATCAATTTAAGATTAAAGGAGGAATAGCATGAAAAAACCAAAAGTTCTTTTGGACTGTGATGATGTACTGTTTTGCAGTAATGAGACGGCTCTTAATGAAATCAATAAGCTGCACGGAACAGATTATACCTTGGAAGACTTATCTATGTGGGGTCTTACCGGTGACAGTATTATTGACAGCAGACTGAAGATGTTTACCGATCCTGAGTTTGTTAAAACACAGCCTCTTTATCCCGGAGCGAAACAATTTGTTAAGGAACTTTCCGAAATTGCTGACATCTGTTATTGCACCGCAGTTCCGCCCGAATGTATGACCGTGAGGGCACAGCGCATTATCGAGGACTTTGACGCAAAATCGTCACAGATAATAATTGCGTCAGACAAAAGCTCTATTAAAGCCGATTATCAACTCGATGATTGTGCAGAAAACATCTTAAAATCCATAGTGAAATATCCCGTGTTATTCAGACGTCCGTGGAATTATACTGTTTCAGGCGTTACTTCCGTTTCAAAATACGAAGATTTTTTGTGTTTTGTGAGATACACAAATGGTAGAACGCCTGTAACAAACATAGCTCCAAATTCAATTGTGTGTTTGGTAGGACCGTCAGGCAGCGGCAAAAACGAAATAGCTGATGAAGCATGCAGGACTCTTGGGTTTAAGCGTTTGGCGACAACTACAACCTGCAATGGGCAGAACAGCGGTAATAATCGTTATGAACACATTACACGAGACGAATTTTTCAGAAGACGGGAGAACGGCGACTTTATTGAAACGACCGTGTATGGCGGCGAACATTACGGCGTCATGAAATCAACGTTGGACGATTTCGCTGACGGGGAGTATACCGCAATCGTACCGATGGATATGTGCGGCGCTATGGCTGTCAAGAATTTGTATCCAGAAAGAACAGTTACTGTTTTTGTAGAGAAGGACAAGTATGCACTTGTAAATGAGATATTAGACAAAAAAATTCCGCAAAAAGAGAAAATTATTCGTTTACTCGGCATCGACAATGAAATAGCCAACAAACAGTTCTGCGACTTTACAGTATCAGCGTTCACCGAACTTCAAATCATGCTACAAGAAAAAAGGCTCGTGTAAACGGGCCTTTTTTGTTCAGAAACGCAAATCAAAATCGCAATCTTACATACTTTTCCTGACTAATTTAATAGGAGTGAAATTTATGAATCAAATAATTGATATGATCAAACAGAACAAGAAAATAGCCATTGCTCTTGCGGTTGTACTGGTTCTGCTTTTGATCTTTTTCATCATCAGAAACGGGGGCGGCGGTACAAATGGATACTTCGATACAATTGAAGAGCTAAATGCCGAAGAACACTACAACGGAACTATCACGATCAATACCGGCAGCAAAGACATAAAACTTGATGTCTTGAAGAACGGCAGCAATTATGTCATTTCCGCATCCGTACCCAATTCCGATCTTTCTTATAATGACCTGATAGTTAAACAAGATGGTGTCATATATCTAAACTCAGGAATTATGGTATCAAACGGTGGTCTTATTGCAGTCAGAGAAGCGCAACAAGAGGAATCTGTGCGGCTGCTGCCTACGCTAATTGAAGCGTTAAAGAAAGCCGAAATCACAACAGATGTTGATGAAGAGGGCTTTGCTACTCTCTCTGTGAACAGCACGGAGGAGTGGGCTGCCTTTTTTAACGCTATTAACAGCGTCTTGGCAGAAAATATTGATTCAATTTCAGGCGGGTACAGCGAAAAAGAAGCTGTGAAAGCCCTGCTGAACGATGCGGCTAAGAATTCCAAGGCTGCCGCCGAGACGAGCACTGTTGCCAACGCCATTTCCGCATCAATAAAGGCGGAAAGCGTTGATAATGTAAAAAAGTATACAGGAACATTTGAGTTTACAGCAGATTTCTCCGTACTGCCGGATTTCGTAAACCCGGAAGATTTCGATTCAAATCAGTTCAAAATAACCGGCGAAATCAATATAACGGTTGGTGCGGCTTCGACAGCAAAGCCGGTTGGCGCGGTTTATGACGCCAATCCACAGTCGCTCACTCAGTTTTTTGCAACTCTGTGGGACAGCATTTTCGGCAAAGAAGCATATACAGCGTTAAACGAAGTCACAGTTACAAGCACGGAAGTGTACAATAAGTATAACCTTGGCGAGGTCATTGAGGAAAGTAGATTTAAGTTCAACAAGGAAGGCTTGGAGTCGGCAGAGTGGATAATATCTTCGACAAATCAAGATATCATTACTGCTTACGCTAATAAATATACCGAAAATGATAAACCTATTTTTGACGAGAGTTCGGGAGTATACAAACTCGTATTCTTCTCTTCCGAAAACGGACTGCTCTCGCTTAATAAATTAGGAACAACACCCAAGGCTTTCGGAGAATATCTTAAAACTGCAAAAGGGGGAGAAATAATTGTTTAAGCGCATACTGTCAATTCTTCTCGTTATTACCATTTTCTTTTCTTTCTCCGGGTTTGCTTCAAGCAAGCCACAGGAGGTCGATTTGAGTACTCCTGAGGCGAAAATCTCGGAATCTGTTCTTCAATATCCCGCGACAAATGACGACTTTAGGTATGATGTTTACACATACTATGTCGCAATTACTCAGTGCTTGTCAACGAAAAGCAACATAATCATTCCTGATACGATTCAGAATCTGCCCGTATATGTGATAGCTAATGGCGCATTCGCTAATCAGACAGCGATCACATCAGTCACTATGACAAATAACATAATCGAAATCGGAGACTCGGCATTCGCCGAATGCATAAACCTTCAAAGTGTAAACCTGTCAAAGAATTTGACGACCTGCGGGGCAAGTGCGTTTGCTGACTGTGACAATATAAAAGCGATAACGATTCCCGCTTCTTTGTACACTATTCCGTCAGACATGTTTTCGTCATGTGACAGACTTACCGCTGTTACGATTGAGGAACAGCAAGGTGAACAGAGCGAAACGGAGACGCCTTCCGGAAGTGATTCTGAGGAGGGGAGAAGCATTTCATCAAGTGCATTTGGTTCATGTGATCTCCTTAAGAAGGTTTGGATACCCAAAGATATAAAAACTATAGATTCATCCGCATTTTCGAATTCCATGGAAAACCTTACAATATACGGAGAAGCCCAAAGCGCCGCTGCACATTACGCTTCGGAAAATCTTCTTGATTTTGTGGTTTTGGGTAAAAACGAATTTAAGAATGTTGCATCCGCAGCAACCGCCACCGAAAAAATGACTCTCGGCGACAGCGTGGAAAGCGATCGATGGAAGATATCATTCAACGCCGCATATTCACTCAGGGGCAGCTTCAACTATACGACAAGCGGAAAACAGAAGGAAAAGACATTACAAAACGGCAACGAATTAATCGTCCTTTGCTATTCAGTGAAAAACATTTCAGGAAGCGATCAGGAGTTTAATTTCCTTGATGTAAGCGCTAAAGTCAACGGATATACACACAAAATATCATCGTATGGCTCAATAGGCTATTCTCAACTCGCTCAGTATGACAGGTTGTTAGTCGGTAAAGTGAAATCAGGGGAGATCCTTTACGGATATATCGCCATTGAGACCGCCGCCGGTTGGAAAAATGCATCCGTTCAATTTCTGAACGACACAGCACTGGAAAGCTACAGTTTCGATATAAAGGCTGACAGCAAAGATATAACTTATATCGGGTCCGCTAACGATCCTGCCGAAAACGCACAGGCGTCTGAGGCTGTTCCCGCTGAAATTCAAACAACTGAACCAATTACGGAGACAGAAACGGAAGCAACATCATTAAAACAATCTTGATGTTTCCATAACACGCTCTGCATTGCTGCCAATAAAGCGAAAAATCTCTTGACTACATGGCCGTTTGGGTATATAATATCATCTTGACAAAATCATATGTGAGTGATACAATATGTCCGTAACCGAAGACAATAGGTAGAGTAAATCCTATCGAGGTTATTATGAGCCTGTGTCTTTCGACATAGGCTCGTTTTGGCTTTTGCTGGAATCAACATCGGTGTTCACAGACTGATTCACAAATTTTAATGATAATGAGTTGTATATAAGAGTAGAAGGCGACAATAATGGACAACGAATGGTTTACTAAGTATTGCAGTAATTTCCCAACCACTTTACAAACAAAGTTGTTAAATGAAGAAATCCACTTTCCGGATGAAACGAAATATGATTATGAACCGATTTTAGCGTACAGAGGCATCAAAAGGGAAAAAGATGATGACACGCCAGTAAATTATAACGACATGCTTTCATACTATGAACAAGGGAAAGTGCCAAGAGGAGTATTACACACCGGAAATAGCATTAACGATCCGTTATATTACGCGATTTCGCTTTTTGATAATTTTGATATGCTCAAGCAATGCTTTAAGTTTCCTCGAAAAAATCAAAAAGTTGCAGTAGGTTATGTATATAAAGAGGGAGGCCCGCAATGCCGAAGTCGAGATGGGCACATTAGCTGGTGGCTTTTTGAAAATGTAAGTTTCGATGGGTTTGAAATAAGGAGTGATATAAATGAGTAACCAACTTTGCTTTGTGATTGAACACAATAGGCTCTTTATGGATAAGGGTTTAGTTTATTATAATGAAGCACCAATATTTTTCGTTTGCCTTGATTCGGATGGCAAATATTACTTAGCCTTATGCTCTGATCTTGATGATTTGGAGTACATTGTTGTAGAAATTAGTAAGAAAACGCTTTATGAAATGCTTACACAAAAAATTACGATGCGTCAGGCTTTACTGAGCAATAGGACGTTTTGGAGCATTAAAGCGGCAGATGAAGTTGATGATGACATAGTAGAGTGTGAAGACATTTCAGAAATTAACTGTGATGTTTTACCGTTTGAGGACGCTTACTATCAAACAATTAGCAGTGATGATTCCGATTACATTGAAAGGATTAAATCTGAATATTTAAGAGAAGCCGATTTTTTTTCATCCAAGGAGATTGCTGTTTATTCCAAAGATATTTTTGAAATATCCTTATCGGTGGATTCATCTGTTGACAAAATCCATGTTTCAAATTCTTTTTATGATTTTGGTCCTAAAATTAAGCGTAGCATAAATACCTTTGAGTTAACCACTCATGACACCTCAAAGTCATATAAAATGCTTTCCCTATGTGATCGACTATCAGATATTTCCGACTTTTTTAAGAACTTTGTTTGCTATTGTTAAATCTACACAAATTTGCGACAATACAATTTTGTAAAAGGGAGATTAAACCATGGATAAAGATATTAATAGCGTCTTAAATATGCGAAGACTCGTCTTTGACAAAATATTGTTTAACAGAAACGGATTTAAAAATCAAAACCCATCAAAGTATACGATTGAAACTCAATTTGCAAAAGATCGCGAGGAAAACATCTATCGTATAACATTAACATTGAGCGGCGAAAAAGAAAACGAATATACTTTTGAAATCGTTCTTACAGGTTTTTTTTCGTTTGAATCTAACTCCACCATCGATGAAAAAATTAAAAATGAGTTAATAACTAAAAATGCGGTAGCAATAATGATGCCGTATATGAGAAGCCAAATTTCTCTATTAACGGCGCAGCCTGAAGTCGATTGCGTTGTTCTCCCGCCATTCAATATCAATAATTTAGTACAAGATAACGAATCAGAAAATGAATAGTTCAACGCTTTCAAAGAATGCTCCCGTTTTTTCGGGAGCATTAGTTTTTGTGTTGTGCAAGTGCCAAATCGTCACTATGCCAAATATAACCGAATGTTTTTGTGCATAATGGAAAAATTAATTATGAAGTGTTGCAATTTGAAGCAAACGGTGATATAATGCCATAAAAGAGAATGCGTTTCGTTGTGTAGAAACTTTTAGCCGACACAAAATCTTACATACTTTCTTTGAACGGATAAAATCCGAGTTTTTAAGGAGGAATGCGCTATGATTGTGGTCGGGGTCGGTTAACCATGTTTATGCTGAGACAGGAGTCTCATAAAATAATTCATTTTGATAAAGGAGTTTGTTCAATGAAAAAGTTAATTTCTGTTTTCTTTGCCATCCTTATGGTGATGGCAGTAATGGTTCCTGCGTTCGCTGCGTATGGCGACTATTCGAATAAGTCATATAAGGTATGCTATAATCCCACCGAAGAGCAGCCTTGGGGTTGCGGAAAGATCAATGATGTTAATGCGACAACTTGCCGCGTTTGCGGTGGCACTCTTGATGATGAACACTCAGGTGTTATAACGAACGGTGAGCATGATCTCATGCCTAACGAGGGCGGCGCGTTTATAAGATGTCATAGTTGCAGTTGGCCTGTAGATACAGTTACTGCCAGAGAGGTTGGTGAATGCCAATTCTGTGATGCACCTGTTCCTGCAAATTGGAATGACGAAGTGTATATTATCGAATATGGTCTCGTTTGTCCCGGATGTAATAAGTACATTGCTCGTAACAATGCCAATGAGTTTGAAAGATGCGGCGATTGCGGAACTCTCATTAATGAGATAGAACCCACTCGTTATTCAGGCGATCCGCTTGATCCCGACGCCAACTGGGATGAGCGTCCGGTAGACGGCAACAAAGAGCCTACTTTCTTTGAGAAACTCGCTAATGCTTTTGCAAATTTCTTTGCCAAGATTGCTGAGTTCTTCAAGAAGATCATTGATGCTATAGGCTCAATATTTAAGTGATATTCTCTTGGATCCTTTCATTTTATAGCGCGAGAGACAGGGGCAGGCGTATGCTTGCCTCTGTTTCTTTTAATGTAATCCGATCTGGAATTTGCTCTATATTTGAGTTGCATCTTACATACTTTATTGAAAATAAATCTCTTTTATCCATTTTTTACTTGACAATATTACCTATAAGTAATATAATGATTATGCCTTTAGGATGGGAGTTGATAATTAAAGTGGAGTTTGAAAAAATTGAGGGTTTTTCAAGAATATATCAAGTGAATTGTTTTGAAAAAGAGTTTGTAAAAGCAACTTCAGAGAAAGGATTGAATGGTCGTTATCATAAATGGCTAAGAAGGTCGCTATTTATATTGGATGATATGGGCAAAAAAGCACTAAATACAGAGAGTTTTGAAAAGCTTTCGGTCGATAGCGTGGATTTATACGCAATAAGGTATCCACACTCCAAAAAGAATCCGAGAGTTATTTATGTATATGCCGAAGAAAACGCGATATATATATTACACGCTTTTAAGGAAAGCAGCAGCAAAGATTATGATGCTGCGACTAAAATTGCTAAAAACAGGGCAAAATTTATATAACATTCTATTTGGGAGGAAAATCACTATGAAAGAAAGTATTAGAAGCAACAATTGGCTAATTGCTGGTATCCCTCAAGAACAACTCATTTCCGAAAGAATCCTTGCGGTTATTGGTGCAAAAATCAATCTAAAAAGATTGGAAATGGAAATGGATCAGAAGGCCTTCGCCAAATATATGGGGGTGACGCAGGGACTTGTTTCACGTTGGGAAAGCGGCAACTACAACTTTACTATATCAAATTTAGCTTCGATTTGCCAGAAGTTGAATCTGAATTTCGATGTTGTCTTAAAAGAATCATCTCAGGCAGCGGACTTTATTGTTATGGAAGAAAACAATTCGTCTGTAAACAGTAAGTGGAACGATTGGATTTATAATGCAAAAAGATGTCAGATTGGAGGAGCTGCATAATGGAATTGGACAACATTGTTGCAGATTTAAATTTTGTATCATCAATGATACATAATATTGAAGCAGATTGTCACATAAAAAAAATTGAAGATGTTGCCCAAAGACGATTTGGAATAGACTTTAAATGTGATAAGCCGATTGAAAATGATAAAGCAAAAATTGGGAATTTGTTATTAATAGTTGAAGTTATTATTAATGATAATAAGGAAAACACAGATCACATTAAATTTACAGTTGAAGGTAAATTTTCTTCAAGCAATTCACTAAGTGACGAAGAGTTTTTGACATTGCTTAATATTAATGGTGCTGCTGCTCTTTATTCGATCGCTCGTGCAAAATTTGAGGTCATTTCAGGATTAATATATCCCGATGGAAAATTTGTTTTACCGATGATTAATATCTTAAAATATTATGAAGAAAAAAATAAAATTAAAAACAAAAACAAATTAGAGCAGCAATAATGATTTTCGGGAGAGTCGGAATATTCCGGCTCTCTTTTTTTATTCCCGTCTTACATACTTTACAAAAGAACATATTATTTTGTAAAGGAGATAGGAACAATGAAAAAGAAAAGAATCATCCTTGCAGTAGTAAGCTGCTTGGTGGTGCTGTCCGTAACTATCGGCTCGTTTATGCTATTTAGGACTCCTAAGGCCAAGGCTGCCGAAAGCGACTATATTCAGGCCAGCGAAACGAAGGGGCTGAAGTATTCGAAGGACATAACCGACAATGGAGATGGAACATATCTGCTTAACCTCGATACTTATACCACAGAAACAGTTAAGTACATCAGAGAGACTTTATATAACCCTGTGGATATTATCTTTGTTGTTGATATGAGTCTTTCGATGAATGAAAAGATGGACGGCAGCAATGGAAAACAGACAAGATTGTATTATTCCAAAATGGCTATGAATAGTTTCCTTACTGAAATCTGCGATCAAGCAAAAGTACATCCCGAAGCGCTCGATACCAGACTGTCAATGATAAGATTTGGTGCAGACGCAGAAAAGGTGTTCGCCGATCACAAAAAAGTAATTAACTCGAATGGTCAAGTGAATAATAACATTACCGCCGCAATAAATGATCTTGGCGTTCCTGCAGGCGGAACCAAGACGGATTCTGCACTGGAGTTAGCTAAGACAACATTGGACGGAATTATCAGAGACTACCCCGATGAAAGCAGGAGGAGAATAGTGGTTCTGTTTACTGATGGTAATCCCACGCTTCCTCTCGGAACTATTTTTAATGAGGGTGTTGCGAATGATGCTCTTTCTGCGGCTAAAAACATTAAGAACACAAATAACACTTTATTGTATTGTGTGGCGTTAAGTGAAGTGAAAATTATAGCAGGTCAGCCTCCCGCCTATGATGGAAATGGCCGAAACACGGATAACAATTTTAACAGATTTCTTCAATACGCATCTTCATACTATAAAAATGCTGAAAAGATTGAGAACTCGTATACAGTTACAGCAACACCTATAAAATTTGTTGGAAAAACACCAATATATCCGACATATTGCTATTCTGCAAAGGATCCCACTGAATTAACAAGCTCTTTTAAGCAGCTGGCGCAGGAGATCATTATTAAACAGATAATATCAGAAAAGATGGATGAGTCAACCGTGCTGAAGGATTATATCACTCCGTATTTTGAGCTTGACACTTCAAAAGAGACAAAGGTATATACATATAATCATAAGGGTAAGGACGCTTCCGGCAACGCTTTGTTTGCATCAGAGGGTTCAGAGTATGCCAAAGCTCAAATAGAAGTTAAGGGCAATGTCGTTAGCGTAAGGAACCTTGATTATGAAGAGGGTACTGTCGCTGACATAACCGATGTCGGAGGCAATGTAACATACAGGGGATATAAGTATAGCGTTCAAATCCCAATCAAGGTCAAAAAGGGCTTTTTGGGCGGAAATAATGTTCCTACAAACGAGACGTTATCAGGCGTATACTCTGACGAAAACACCATAGGTCCGAACGAAAAGGTAGTACGCTGGTGTGAATTCCCCGTGCCTACCGTAAATGTTCCGGTCAAAGAATTTACATTCGAGTTAGCTGATAAAAATATATACGCTAATACGCTTTATAAAGAAAACGCTCTCATCACTGACTACCCCATATGTAAATTCGATGGGGGAGTAATAGACTTTTCGAAGGGCAACTACGGACTTGAAGACTGGCAGAATAAATTCGTTGAGATCAGTAAAGTAAAAAGTATACCGATATATGATTATTTTCATGGAGACGGCTATGACAAAACAAACAGCAATGGCACGGATATGTATAGCGTCTCACTTTTCAGAGGCGGAACGAGTTTCGTAGGTAATAGCAGTTATCATTTTTATCCCGATTCTATAGATTGTTCCGCCACAATAACTATTACTGCATCAGACGATAACAGACAATCGTATACAGCGACCTCAAAAGCTACCGTGTTCTACCCCGAAGTTACCTTTGCGGATATAACCGCACCTGCCGGAACAGATATCTTCTCATTATTCAAGAGACTTACAATTCAAGACTATAATTGCCCCGTTGCTTCATATGAACAAATGGTATGGAAGAACGGCGATACGCTTTCGACCACTGTTACTATGTCTGGATATCCTAATATTAATTTCCAATTTGCCGTCTGGACATATGAGGATAAAGACAAGTATTGTGAAGTCGGTCGAGCGTTCGACGATACAGCCGTTATGATAGGCGCATGGAAGCTCGATGAGGATGTTTACGCCACCGGTATACAGTATGTCCATCAGAAGTGCAGTGAAAACGAAAAAGAGCTGCCTAACGATTATCACTTCTGGGTACATGCGAACGGATATTGTAAATTAACTATTCAAAAGACAGGCAGCGATTCTGCTGATGTTAACCAAAGCCATGTCTTCTATATTCGTAATGAAGATCATGCTCAATATGAAGATAACGAATATCCACAGGATTCCGAGTGTTGGGTCATTGACAAGTACGATCAAACCCAAATCAGAGAAGACCTGAGGTGTCCCAATGATGTTGATATGAACGTTATTGTACACGGGAACGAGTCCGTCACCGTTATTCTGCCGGCAGGCACTTATACTGTTATGGAAGATGACAGCAGCTACCAGAGTACTTATGGCGGTTGGTCTTGGCGTTACTACGCGGACGCATCTGAGCAGGAAGTAACGCTGGACGCAAATACGAGTGAAGCAACCTTGGTGTTTAACAACGAAAGAGTAAATGACCAAGGTCTTTCGGGCGGCTCGTGGCTCGTTAATGAATTCACCGGAAACGGTTTGGTTAGAAAACCGCAATAAGAAAAGACGAGAGAGCCGGAGAAATCCGGCTCCCAACTGAATTTTCGAAAGATTGAAACGAAAGGAAAAAGCACATGAAATGGTGGCGCGAACAAAAAGATAGATTCCTGTACATTGGCGAAAGGCTCCTTAATGTGCTTGTTACAACGACATATATTTTCTGCGGAGCCGGAATTGTGTGGATAATCGGCAAGTCTGCTCTTGAAGCGTTAAACGGCAATGGCGGGCTCACGACCATTCGAATAATTATATGCGTTTCACTTATGTTCGCTTTTTTGCTTTTAAGATTCTTTTCTCGATATCTCGAAAAGAAACACTTGGAACTTAGAGAAATTGTGTTTGGCATGGATTTGCTTAATGGCGACTTGTATCGGATTCGACAAAACCAAAAGGATCCTAATTATATAGCCGTACCCGTTAAACGCGGGAGCTTGAACCCTGAAGAGGAGCTTAACAGCCTAATCGGTCTTGATAATGTAAAAGAAAAAGTTGATAAGCTAAATGCACTTTATATTTATGAAAAGGGACTCAGCAAAAAGAATAAATCGACAGACATAAACAGGCATTACGCTTTTATCGGGAATCCCGGAACGGGCAAAACGACGGTTGCTCGCATATTTGCAGGATTGCTCCACAAAAACGGGAGAATACGCAGGAACATCTATGTAGAATGCACGGGAAACGATCTTATATCCGAATACGCAGGAGATACCAAAAACAGAATTGCTAAAATATATAACAAGGCAAGAGGCGGGGTCCTTTTCATTGATGAGGCTTATGTATTAGCACAAACCGATGAGAGGGCTGCCGAAGCTCTTGCGCAGCTGTTAACGTATATGGAAAACGATCCGTCAACGGTAGTTATTTTTGCCGGATATAAAGCCGAAATGGAAGCGTTTATAGGGATGAACTCAGGTCTCGCATCGAGAATCAGTCAGAAAATTTATTTTGAAGACTATAACCCGGCACAGTTGTTGCAGATATTTGCAAAATTCTGCTGTTCAAAAAAGCTCACTCTTTCGGATAGAGCCGCAAGCCTGATGCTTGGTGTTTTCAGTGAGAAAATCAAACAAACAGATGGATATCCGTTTTCAAACGGAAGATATGCTCGCAACTGTTTCGATGCCGTTTATCAACAACACGCTATCAATTCCAGAGATCAGAATGATAACGACAGAAATACTATATCTGAATATGATGTTAAACCGATTCTTGCGGAAATGCTCGCCATTGACTGATCTGCCTTTGTTAATCAAACGGTTGCTTCAAGTTAGAGTGTTAAATAAGAATGACCGTGAAGTTTGGGAACTTATGCGCGGTCGTTTTTATCTTGTCTCTTGTTCTTGATGTACTTTATCAATTTACCTATATACTTTGCCGCGATCCTTATTATTGTCACGAGCGCATAGAAGTTATCTATGACAAATTCAAAAAGCCGTCCGTTTTGGGCGGCTTTTCTGTGTATCAAAGACAGTACTTATCTAAATCTTCTATTGCTTTTACTTTTTGCTTCTGTATAGCGTGTATGTAAATATCCTCCGTTATTTTTGTGCTCGAATGCCCCAAGAGTTCCGAAACGATTTTGACATTGCAGCCGTTTTCGAAGAGCATGGTTGCGAAAGTGTGCCTCAAGGTATGAACGCCGCCAAAATCATCCGATGGTATCCCTGCATTTTTCAGTATTCTTTTAAGTGTTCTGTTCATGTTTGCAGGTATAACTCTTTCTCCCGACCTCGTGTTCAGCACATATTCGGATTTCGGGAAAAGCTGCTTCAAAGTGATAAGAGCTTCCATCGCCTTAGAGGAAATGGGTATGATCCTTGCACCACTTTTGGTCTTCGGTTTGTTTTGCTCGATAAATTGATATCGTCCATCCACGTTTGTGACTACGATATTTTTATTAACAGATATTGTCCTTTCCTCGAAATTGATATCTTTCCATCTAAGAGCCGACAATTCACTTATACGAAGGCCGGTGTACATCAAGAGCTGTATAGCATAACCCGTTGGATAAACATAAGAACCGTTACTGTGCTTTCGCGTAATTTCCTTTTCGATTTTCGTTCTCTGTTCCTTATTGAAGTAACGGTAATCGGAAATATCCGGTTTACTGTTTTCGGGTAGAACGACTCCTTCACACGGATTAAAACTAATATGCTGTGTCACTCTGAAATACCGCACACATCCCGTGACAGCGTTGTAGGCTTTTTTGATTATTGAGTACGAATAGCCTTTTGAATAGAGACCGTTGACCATCGCCTGAATGTCCGTGTATTTAAGACAGCGCATAGGTATATCTCCGATAAAGGGATATACCTGATTCTTTAGTGAGGCTGATTTCGTCGCATAGCTCAACGGCTTTAGTTTCATTCTCTGATTGTTTTCCATCCAGCCTTCTGCGTAATTCTTAAACGGTATGTCGTCCGTCAGAAGGCTCTGTTCGTTCATGTAGAGTTGGATCTTAAAATCAGCAATTTTCTTAATAAGTGTTTTGTAGTCTTTGGAACTTAAATCTTTTCGATACGTTTTGCTGCCGACAGTGTAATGTAATTCGCATCGCCACAATTGTCTTTTTTCGTTAAAGTAGACATAATCGCTTTTTGTCGCTTTGTCGATAAAGCCGTTTTCCATTTTAGCACCACACCCCAAATTACAGATTCCTGTTGCCAGAGTTTGATGTATGAGATTTACCGAACTTTACCGAACTTTTTGGGGCAAAACGATCTGAATTTGTTATATATCAACAAATTTTCAATGGAACATCGGCCTGCAAAACCTCGATTCCCCAGTTCAAATCTGGGTGGCACCTCCAGAGTAATAGCTCCGAAATCCTTGTGTATCAAGGCTTTCGGGGTTTTTCTTTTGTCTGAACGAAATTTTGCAGCAGTCAAGCAAAATTCTAAATTAGCACCAAAACTGCCGAATTTTTGCCGAATTTTAGGCTGTTTTGCGAACTTTGCCGAACTTATTTTGCACACAACTTCAAACGTCAAACAGTGTATTCATTATATACCATTTTTATGCATTCGGCAAGTTTCTTTTTATTTCAGTCTTTTTTTACAGAAAAGGCGATAAGAAAGTCCACTGCGTGAGCTGTGGGAGTATCAATGGTCCCTTTTTTGAATTCACATTTTTGATGAGTACGTAAATTTTGACGAACTTTTGTCAGGAGATTGTCGGGGTTTTGGTATGTAAGATGTTAAGTAATAAGAATACAATCACAACTAATGACATAACTAAAAAATATTATTATATTTTGTCCAATTATTGATATTTGCTACGTTGTAACTTATAGGAGGATAGATTAGTGCTCAATGCAAATAGTTGCAGTACCGATCAATATACAATTCCGCCGTTGCTTCGTTTTGACGGAGCAATAAAGAAAGCAGGTGATAGCTACGGTTAAGCGATCGGATATTTCAACGCGTGCTAAAAAAGTGTAAGGAGAAAGAAATGAAAAAGAATTTACTGTTAAAGCGAATTCTCTCGGCAGTCCTCACAATTGTCCTTTTGGCAAGCGCAATACCCGTATCCCTCGCGGTGCAGGAGTTGTTCACGGAAGAATTACCTGCACAGATCGTCAGGGAAGTGCCCGAACTCAGAGAGGAATCGGTCAAGCACTTCTTGTGCGACGACGGCTCGTATATAGCCGCTACTTATGCCGAGCCGGTGCATTACAATGAAAACGGTGTGTGGAAAGAAATCGACAACAGACTGATTCTCAACAGCAATAAGTTGAGCGCATCGGGTGAGCCGACTTACACCACCAGAGCCGGTCTTGCGGTCAGCATTCCGCAGAATTTTGCTGACGGTCAAAAGATCACGGCTGAAAACAAAGGCTATGAGATAAGCTTCGGCATCAAGGCCGATCAGGCGGGCGTCGCTATCGGCAGAGGCGCTTCCGTCGTTGCCGTTGATGAGCTTATGTCGAATGCCGGCGCTCAGGTGAGCGCAGCTCCGCAGAGCGTCAGCAGTGTCGTCGTCGACGCAGAGCTAACGGCGGATGTTATCGAGGAGCGCAACGCAGAGCTTATGGTGGTCGAGAACCAAGCGGGCGCTGTGCAATACAGAAACATATTGCCGTCCACCAATTTGGAGTACGCAGTCACGTCGAGCAGCGTTAAGGAGAGCATTGTTGTCCGAGAGCCTCAGAGTGAGTATAAATATTACTTTGATATGGATCTCGACGGCTTAACTCCGGTAGAGAATAACGACGGCTCGATAAGCCTCACGGAATCCGGCGATACGGCAAGTGAGATCTTTTGGATCGAAGCGCCGTATATGTATGACGCAAACAGCGACGAGAGCTTTGCCGTGACGATGTCCTTGACGGAGGTCGAGGGCAAATACGTTCTTGCCGTTGAAGCGGACAAGGATTGGATAAACGCAGCCGACAGAGCGTTCCCGGTTGTGATCGATCCGACCTTACATCTCTCAGGCACAAATATTGACGACGCATTTGTTATCAGCGGGTTGCAGATGAATTCGCTCAGGCGCGGCAAGGAGCTGCGCGTGGGCAGAAATTTAACAAACCTTACCCGCACATATATGAAAATCAAGATGCCTGTAAATATCTCAGCGCAGAGCGTGATACAAGAGGCTACCCTCAAGCTGAAGAAAGCCAGCTATTTCCAAGCTCTCGGTCAAAGCGATGTTAATATTAATGCATATCTTTTTTGCAGAGGCAAAATCAGCTGGGATTTTGACACGCTTGAATGGGGAAATCAACCGTATGGATATGCGAATAACACTTTCCGTTGGTACGATGATGATATGTTGGATTCCGTGCCCGCAAACAAACAAACGGAAACCTATTCGTTTAATATCCTCAATGCCGTAAAGCGTTGGATAGCTACAGGCGATAACAGGGGCATTGCGCTCGTTTCTTCGGAAGAAACCTCAAAAGTACAGGTTGACCTGCATTCATCAAGGGTGTCCACGTCCTCAGACCGGCCGTCTCTGACAATTAAGTATTTGCCGCCGGGCATCGGGCGGTATTCGCTCATGTTGGATCAGACGGCTCAGACAAGCCAAAGCATAGAGGTTGCGTGTAACGGCGCTTGGACCGCCACCACGGACAGCGGCTGGATCACGGTGTCTCCCTCAAGCGGCAGCGGTCTTTCGAGCATCCGTATAACGGTTCGGAAAAATCGTTCGATAGATCCGCGCACAGGCCATGTAACCGTTAAAACCGGCAGTACGTTGCTCGGTGTTTTGCGCGTTACGCAGGCAGGCTCAAAGCTGATGTTTGATACGAATGCGGTTACGGCTTATTATAAGGAGACGAACGCCGTTATTAATGTCTCCTCTACCGAAGATTGGACTGTGGAAACGCCGAACTGGATAGTGGCTACGCCGTCAAGCGGCTCGGGAAATACGGCGGTTACTGTTAGGCTCCTTGAAAATGAGGGGAACGGTATCAGAGACGGCCGTATCCGGTTCTCAACAGCAAGCGATTCCGAAGAAGTCGCCGTCACACAGCTTGACCGTGTTTCGAGCTGCTTTAATAACATCGATTCATACGGGAATGTCACCGCCGTGACTGCAAGCGACTATAACCATAGACTTGCAACATGGGCTATGGAGCTGAGCTATGCAGCCTATAACTACCCGAACGGCGAAGAACTGCCGATCATTCCCGGAGCCTTTATGGGCGACTTTACTCAAACCGCGGGAATGCTCTTGGAAGATAATGGATTTGTGAATATCTCCGAATACAATTATACTTCTGACAGCAGAGCGGCGCATACAATAGGGTGGCGTCCTATTAATGTTGATGTTTCTGAAACTTCTCAAATTATTAACGATGCAGGAGGAATGGACAATGTTTACCAATATAATATTGACGATAAAGGATCTGTTCTTTACAATTTATTGGATAGCGTATGTGTTTGTGATTACGATCAAGGGAGGAATTATTTCCGAGATGATACAGTTGTTATTGAAGAAAATACTGCGCTAAACACAAGCCAAGATGATGAAGTGGGAACTAAGCCGCTTGTTGTTGTTGATGTTCGTGGCTCAGTTACAATATCTGACTGGATAAACGATGTTATGACTCAGTTTGATTCTGAAAACAACAGATTTGCAGCGTTTGCAGATGAGATTTTTACCAATGTGGAGAATTATCTGAGTTCGACCGGGGTGCAAAATCCGATAATTCTTGTTACCGGCCACAGTATGGGGGCGGCGATAGCCAATATACTTGCGGCACGTCTTAATGAAATTATGGATCCGGGTAATGTCTATGCCTATACCTTTGCCACCCCGCGCACGGTGAATGAAGCTGTATCCGGCAATCAGGCTGTCAACTATCCCAATATTTTCAACATCTTAAACAGCAATGATGTAGTTACGTATGTGCCCCTCACAATTACGCTGCCTGTTGTGAACTATTGGAAACGTCACGGCATAGACCTTTATATTAATATGCCGTACAGCGAATCAAGAGAAACCGATATTTTGGGAATGCCGTGTCATTCAATGTCCGTCTATCTTAACTGGCTGAATTCCTCCGAAAATCTAAGCCTTCAGGAGATGCTGGCGCTTTCCGAAGAGGCGAGAGTCAGGGGCTTGCTGCCGATAATTGCAAAGATAAAATGTCCCGTCGGTGTTACCATAAAGGACAGCAACGGCAATATCATCGGCTACGAGAGCCAGCAGGAGAATGCGGTATATCCCGATATGCTCGATAACGGCGTAATGTCTTGGATAGAGGAGGACGGCGCAAAGATGTTCTTCATTCCGAGCATAGCCGACGCGGCAAGCATCGAAATCGAGGCATATGACTACGGCTCCATGAATTTCACCGTCGGCTCGGTTGACGCAAGCACCGAATCGGAGATCAAGACGCTCAATAACATAAGCCTGTATCCCGGCAAGGAGTTCACCGCCGATATATCGGAGGATGTCCCCGTCGAAGATACACAGCTCTTTATCACCGAGAACGGCGAAACCGTCGGCGAAGTAACAGAAACCAACCCCCACCTTAAAGGCGTTGAGGTTTGGCATGAAGTTAAGACAGATAATGTTGTGACACGTCATTCATTTATTGTCGATGATACTGTTACTGAAATCCGTTTGCGTGATGAACAAGGGGGAACCTATTTTCTAAAGCCAAATTCTTCTTGGGTGACAATAGTTGAGGATGGCGATAATTTCAGATGGACAGGGGGAATGTCCTATATCAAAGCCGGTGATTTTGTCTACGATGTTCTCGTTAATTCCAACGGAGAATGGTATACATACGAAAATGCTCTCTACGTGCATGTCCCGCAGGAATATGCAGATATGAATAAAGAATTCTTATCTCCAAAATCGACCACAACAAACACCGCAACCGTCCCTGCCGCTGTTCCATACTACACCGTCATTGACCCCACCGACAACTAAACCAACGGCTTTATGTTCAGCCGCAGAACGCCTGAAATACGGCTTCTGCGACTGACATAATGCCGAGCCACGGTAAGACATCCTCTTACCGTGGCATTTTGATAAATGGTCTTTTTGGAACGATCTGAAAAAATATACGGGAAACTGTTGAATTTTAATAGTATTTGTGATAATATATGGTGTAAGAACAAAAAACTTGTGTTAAAGGAAAATGATGTTGATGCTTACACTGTATCTGAGCCTGCTGAGTACCGAAGCGGAAAGATGCCGCTTTGAAGAAGTTTATTCTCAATGCAGAAAGCAAATGATTGTCATTGCGACGTCGATATTAAAAAATGAAGATGATGCGGAGGATGTTGTCCACGATGTTTTTTATTCGATAGCCTCATCTCATACGGATATTCTGGAAAAATTAGATAATCCGCAGGACCTGAAGAACTATATGTTCAAGGCGACCCAAAACAGAGCAATCAGCATGATAAGACGGCGCAAAGTACAGAGGGACAGCGAAAACAAGTTTATCAATTTCAATTTGGAATTAAATGATTCGGAATTTGTAGATAATATTTGCGACAAATTTGAATGCGAAAGTCTTCTCAGGGCGATACAGCAGCTCGACAATAAATATAGAGAGGTGCTTTATTACCATTTCGTGCTTAATTTATCGGTAGCGGAGACTGCGGAAACGGTAGGCCGCCCGCAGGATACAGTGTATAAACAGTTATACAGAGGTAAGAAGAAACTTGAGGAAATTTTAATAAGAGGTGACAGTCAATATGTCTATGACGCGAAGTGAGTTTAATGAAACGTTCAGAAGTGTAATTTCGGAAGAGTTTGCCGATATACCGCCTGAATCTGAAATCCAATACGAATTCAGCAAGGAATTTCTGGATAAGATGCAGAAGCTCATTAACGGAACAGAGGATGATACGCATAAAGCGCAAAAGAAACACAGATCTTCCTTAACCGTTAAGAGAATCGTTGCTCTTGCGGCAGCGTTGATAGTTTTGTTTGCGGGTATTATGAGCGTCGGCGCTGTCAGAGAGCCGGTGGTGAATTTCATATTTAAGACTTACGAGGGATTCAAAAGAGTTTTGTTTTCCGGCGATTCCTTGACAGAGATAGACCATGTGTATGCGTTTGCGGAAGTACCCGAAGGATTCGTGGAAACACAAAGAATCTCAAATAAAGAAATGAATCTTGTGCGTTACGAGAATGGCGAGACGGGCGCTGTTATCGAATTATCTCAATCAATCACAACCGATTATTCTTTCTCTTTGGATAGTGAAAACGGAGAGATCAGAGCATTTAATGTTGACGGAAAAGAAATTAAAATCTATTGTGCTGAGTCGCAGGCCGTGTTCATTGTTTTTTGGATTGAAGATACATACAGCATGGAGCTGATTTATTCAGGAGAAACGGACACCGCTGAATTGTTAAGATTGATAAATACAATAAAATAGCTTCAAAATCTGCATTTTTAATGAGACAGCTGTCACTTCGGTGACGGCTGTTTTTGTGTCCAAAAATTTTTTTGAAATTTTTGTCCAATTTTCGGCTGTTAAAGCGTTATATGTGTGTATGGGGAGAGGAGGTGAACAAAATGCGGATAAATGTAACAAAAAGGGCGATCTGCGCTGTCATTGCTTTAATTATGGCAATGTCGGCCTTTTCGGTTTTTGCGGCTGCACAGACGGTCGAGCCATGCTTTAATAATGTGGAAAGAGTATCAAACCATGCTAAAGTATCTTCTTCGGGCAAATTGACTGCTACAAACAGATATACAGCAGATGCGAATGTTTTCAGCAAGGCCATTATAACGACCTATGTTGAGAAAAAGGTTCTCGGTCTGTTTTGGAGCAGGGTCGATATCGGTCAAAACGATAATAAGTGGATCGACGTGATATATGACAATGTTTATACCGGCACACACAGCGTTCAGCTGTCCGACAAAGGCACATACAGAGTGACGAGCGAGTTTGTCGTGTATGGCTCCGGCGGCCCGGCAGATACCGTAACCGAAACAGCAACAACCGAATACAAGTAAGCTGACAAAAAACAGAGACACTTTTTGAAAACCTTTTTACTTATAGGCTCAAAAGTGTCTCTTGTTTTTTTGCGCTGTCAAAAACGGCAATCAGACCGGCATAGTTGACAGTATTCTCTTCCTTAAATCAATCGGCGACTCATATACGGCGCTGCTGCCTGAGCTCAACTATGATTATGATGCGAACGGAAATATCATTCGTGTTTATGAAAA